>Ga0335398_10000013_pt1 | contig 231935 bp, 228 predicted proteins | sample BON03_FD_205742 | JGI IMG/M metagenome (GOLD analysis project Ga0335398, IMG submission 205742) | Freshwater microbial communities from Lake Bonney liftoff mats and glacier meltwater in Antarctica - BON-03 (spades assembly) (version 2) | ecosystem: Environmental > Aquatic > Freshwater > Ice >...
TCAAAAGTTTTACCAATGCTTCCAAAGAATTAAAAAAATCTCAGTCCACTCTTAGCAGAGACATCATTAGTTTGGAAAAAATGATTGGTTATAGAGTATTCGAAAGAAATATTAGAGGCATTGAGCTAACCTCAAAAGGCAGTGACCTTTTGTTAGTCATCAAAGATTTTGATATGAAATTAGAAAAATTGTAAACTCATTCATCTAAAAATTAAACTAAAATCAAAACGCCAGATTTAAAACCCAGGAAGTTTTTTGTTAAAATCTATATTTTTAAAGAATTGTTATTTTGCGATCAAAATAACAATAACTCCCAAAGCAAAAACTGCAATTCCAAACACCTCTATAAAACTAATTTTTTCCTTAAAATAATATCTAGAAGCTATGTAGCTAAACAATAATTCAATTTGTCCAACCGCGCGCACAATTGCTGCTTGGACTAAAGTAAATACATAAAACCAAGACAAAGTTGTTACAAAACCACAAAAACCAGCGGCAACACATTGCCATTTATTCTCGTACATTTTTTTAAACTGCTCTTTTTCAAAAAACAAAATGTAAATAGTTAAAATAACAGTTTGAATCAGCACCCCAAAAAACAAAGTGGTAAGAGCCATTTCAAAGCTGGATTTTAAGTTAATCAAGCTTAAGGCTGCAGCTCTATAACAAACAACACTTAAGGCTAATAAAAAACCACAAAACAAGCCTACTAAAGTTGATTTTGATATTAAGTTTTTTAGAATTACATTCTTATCCTTTGTTGAAAAAACAAAAACACCAATAGTCGACATGACAATTCCCACAACAGTCCAACGGTTAAAATGATCATGTAATACAAAAGTTTCTAGAATTGCAATCTGCACGACTTCAGTTTTGCTAAGAGTTGTTCCAATGATAAAATTGGAGAATTGAAAAGAATATAAAAGCATAAATGTAAAAAAAATCTGTGAAATGGCAGCTAACAAGATGTAAGGAAGAAAATTAATTTGCTGAGAAGCTGCAATGATAGATTCGGTGTTTTGAAAATAGATAAAGTATAAAGCGGCGGCAAATGGCAAGCAAAATACAAATCTCACATAAGTAGATGCAACTAAAGATATATTTTTATTTAGATTCTTTTGTATTCCAGATCTTAAATTCTGAAAAAAAGCGGCAAATATAGTAATTAATACCCAGTTCATTTTGATGTCCCCTAACCACTATTACTTGTAGCCTTAAAGTTTGTAAAATATATTCTTTATCAATGAGCATAAAAGAAAATCTTTCTTTACAAAAATTCATGGATCCCGAAGAAGTTCGCGAATGGATTCAATCTTTAGATGGAGTGGTCCAAAGAAATGGAAAAGAAGGGGCCAAAGAAATTCTGGAAGCCATTGAGCAAAGAGCAAAAGAACTTAGGGTTCTATACGATCCTCTTCCCTATTCCCCTTACCGAAATACAATATCTGAAGAAGAACAGGGAATTTATCCTGGAAATTTAGAAATTGAAGAGAAAATAATAGCTATCTTAAGATGGAATGCCTTGGTTATGGTGATGCGTGCCAATGAAAAATATGGAGAAGTAGGAGGCCACATTGCCAGCTACGCATCTTGTGCGGAAATTTTTGAAATTGGCTTTAATCATTTTTTTAAAGGAGGGGACAATCAGGATTTGGTTTTTTACCAGCCTCACTCTTCGACAGGGATTTATGCAAGGGCATTCCTGGAGGGAAGGTTGTCTGAAGAACAGTTAGAAAATTACAGACACGAAGCAAATGGCGGAGGGCTTTCTTCTTATTGTCACCCTTATTTGATGCCAGATTTTTGGAGTTTTCCAACAGGATCGATGGGCATTGGTCCTATCAGCGCAATCTATCAAGCAAGATTTATGAGATATTTGGAAAATAGAAACTTATTAAAAACTAATAAGCATGTTTGGGGGGTCTTTGGTGATGGAGAAATGGATGAGCCAGAAAGTCAAAGCGCATTGTCTTTTGCAGCAAGAGAAAAATTAGATAATTTAACTTTTGTTATTAACTGTAATTTACAAAGATTGGATGGACCAGTTCGTGGCAATGGACAAATTATTCAAGAATTAGAATCTCTTTTTAAAGCAGCTGGATGGAACGTAATCAAAGTTTTGTGGGGTTCAGAGTGGGATAAACTATTTGCACTGGATACAAAACATTTATTACTCAAGCGCTTTGCAGAAACCGTCGATGGAAAGTACCAAACACTAGGTGCAAGAGATGGAGCTTACAATTTAAAAAATTTTTTTGGCGAAGATCCAGAAGTTATGAAATTAGTATCTCAGATGTCTGATCAGGATATAGATTCTTTAAAAAGAGGAGGGCACGACTTTAAAAAATTATTTGCTGCATACAATCAGGCCTTAAACACAAAAGGAAAACCCACTGTTATTTTAGCTAAAACTAAAAAAGGCTATGGAATGGGACAGGCAGGAGAGTCTAAAATGACCTCTCATCAAGCAAAAAAATTAGATTTTGAAGCGCTAAAAGTATTTAGAGACAAATTTTCTCTACCTATGAATGATCATGATATTGAAAAGTTAAAATTTTATAAGCCAGAAGAAAACTCACAAGAAATACAGTACCTTAAAAATAACAGAAAAAAATTGGGAGGGTTTATTCCAAGCAGAAGCTTTAAGGACATTTCTGTTTCAATTCCACCAATAGACAAGTATGCAAAATTTGCATTTGAGGGAAGTGATAGACTGGTCTCTACCACTATGAGCGTCACCAGATTGCTCAGTGGGTTATTAAGAGATAGTGAAATTGGCCCAAGATTAGTTCCAATAGTTGCAGACGAAGCCAGAACTTTTGGAATGGCAAATTTATTTCAGCAAGTAGGAATTTATTCACCAGTAGGACAGCTTTACGAGCCAGAAGATGCAAGTACTCTTTTGTCTTATAAGGAATCTAAAGATGGTCAATTATTAGAAGAAGGCATCAATGAAGCTGGTGCTCTTTCTTCTTGGGTTGCAGCCGCCACTTCTTACTCCAATCACAATTTTCCCACTCTGCCATTTTATATTTTTTATTCCATGTTTGGCTTCCAGAGAGTCGGAGATTTAATTTGGGCAGCAGCCGATCAAATGCCTCGAGGTTTTTTAATTGGAGCTACAGCAGGTAGAACCACATTGTCAGGTGAAGGGTTGCAGCATCAAGATGGGTCCAGCCAAATTATTGCGTCCACTATTCCAAATTTAAAGTCCTATGATCCGTGCTTTGCACATGAGCTTGCAATCATATTTGATTATGGAGCAAGAAGAATGATGGAGCAGTGCAAAAATGAGTTTTACTATATTACGGTTGGAAATGAAAAATATGCGCATCCAAAAGCCCTAGCCAATATAGAAGAGAAGGTAATACAGGGAGGCTATCTGTTTGAACAACGCAAAGGAAGTGTTAGCGTTAATTTATTAGGATCAGGTCCTATTTTAAGAGAAAGCATCGAGGCTGCAAAAATTTTACAAGAAGATTTTGATATTGGAAGCAATGTTTTTAGCATTACCAGCTTTACAGAGCTGGCAAAGCAAGCAAGAGAGATTGAGCGATCCAATAGATTGAGCGCAACAGAAAAAAAAGAAAAAAGCTTTGTTCAGAATTTAATTAATAATGAAGATCCAATCATTGCGACCAGTGATTATACAAGAGCTTATCCTCAATTAATTAGCTCTTATCTTTCAAATGCTTTCATAGCTCTAGGGACAGATGGTTTTGGCAGAAGTGATACAAGAGAAAATTTAAGAAAATTTTTTGAGGTAGATAGATTTCATATCGTCATATCAGCTCTAGATGCTCTTTGTGACCAGGGTAAAATTTCTAAATCAGTGCTCATATCAGCTGTTAAAAAGTATAATATAAATGGCAATTCCGACCATCCTTGGAACAAATAATCTTTCTTGTATTTAAATTCCAAGTAAGGTTATATCCATTTTTAATTAACGGGGGACTAATGAAAACAATCAAACAACTAATATTAAGTTTCATTTTAGTTTTATTTGCATCTACAGTTTTTGCAGAAACTAAAATGAGAATAACTCTTCAGCTACCTTTAAAAGCTCACTTAGGTCAAAACCTATTAGTTTTTAAAAAAGAAGTCGAACAACGTTCAGACATTAAAGTTGAAATCTATGACTCTGCGCAGCTCTATAAAGACAAAGAAGTTCCACAAGCTGTAGGCACTGGAGCAATTGAAGCTGGGGTTGCGTCATTAACTAGATTTTCCGGAACCAATCCAGAAGTAGATCTTTTTGATTTGCCATTTTTATTTGATACAGAAGCTAAAGTTAGAAAAGCTACTCAGCAAGGATCAGCTATTCGTGCGATTTTAGACCCAGCGATTGCCAAAACAGGAGCTGTGCCTTTGTATTACCAAGCTTATGGTTTTGCAGTCATGCTATCCAAAGGACAAGCTATGACCAAACCATCCGATTATAAAAATAAAAAAATTAGGGTATTTGGAAAAACTTTAGGCGCTTTTGTAACTTCACTAGGTGGAAAGCCAGTGGTGATCTCTGGATCGGAACAATACTTAGCTTATCAGCGCGGAACAGTAGATGCTGGTATGACAGGAGCTTCAGGTATTCAATCTAGAAAACTTTATCAAGTGATGGATACAGCGACTGTAACTAATCATGGTGATATCGAGTTTTTATTAGTTGCAAATCAAAAATGGCTAAACTCTTTGACGAAAAAACAAAGAGATGCAATTAACGAAGCATCTAAAATAGCTGAAAAAGCTGTTAGAGATGATATCGCTAACATTGAAGCTAGAGCTTACAAGGAAGCAGCAGCTAATAAAATGAAAATTGTCAAACTGACAAAAGCTCAAGTTGACGTTTTGAAAAAAGCAACTGCACCAGTAATTACTGACTATATTAAAAACACAGGCGGTAATGGTGGAGTCGGTGACAAATTAGTTCAAGCAGCTAGAAAACTTTAATTTAAAATTATAAACCCCGTATTGTGTTAACAGTGCGGGGTTTGTTGATTTATGTTCACACTAGATAAGCTCATAAAATATTCTGGATACTTGTCCTCGCTACTTTTTATTTCCATAGGATTTATTATTTCTTTCGAGGTGATTGCGCGATACGTGTTTAATGCTCCTACTATTTGGGTAAATGAGATTTCAAGATTTTTACAAATTTGGGCAACCTATTTGGCTTTAATGTATTCTTTTCATAAGAGAGATTTTATTAGAATTACATTTGTTTATGACCGACTCGGTGAGGCGGGTAAAAAATTATTAGATTTTATTTCTTTTATAGTCATGATTATTTTTGGCTCAGTAGTTGTTTATTATGGCTGGGTTATTGCTTACGATTCTTTAGAAAGAGGCAGAACCAGCTCTACTATTCTTGATATACCAGCTTTCTGGACAGAACTTGCCATACCTTTGTGTTTTTCATTTTTCGTTTTAAGAATTTTATTAGAAATTATTGTTTATATGAGAGATTTTTTTAGATCATGACCATTACTCTAATTGTATTGTGTTTATTTTTTCTCTTATTTCTAGGTATTCCTATTGCTTTTGGACTTGGAGCTTTAGGCCTTGCGTTGATGTACTTAGGTGACATTTCTCCACTAATGATTCCTCAGACTTTTTATAGTGTAGGTGATAATTTTATTTTATTAGCAGTTCCTATGTTTTTGATGATGTCGAACATCTTATTAAAGTCAGGTATTGGAGAGGATTTATTTAATTTTGCTCAAGCTTGGGTAGGTCATTGGCCAGCAGGGCTTGCGATTGCAACTATTATTTCATGCTCTATTTTTGCAGCAATGTCAGGGTCGTCCGTTGCTACAGCGGCCACTATTGCTACCGTTGCTTTTCCAGCCATGATTAAGCGTGGCTACCATAGAAATTTTACCTTAGGAATTTTAGCAGCGGGTGGAACTCTTGGAATTTTAATCCCCCCTTCGATCCCGATGATCGTTTATGCTTTTGTAGTAGAAGAATCGGTTCTTAGTATGTTTCTAGCAGGTATAGGACCGGGTATTATGCTTGCATTATTATTTATTATTTTTGCTATTTTTTATGTAATTTTTTTTAATAAGGAAGTGGAGAGAGTTAAGACTTCTAAAGAAGATAAAATTATTTATACCAAAAAAGGAATTCCCATTTTGTTAATGTCCGCCACTATTCTCGGTGGTATTTACGTTGGCATTTGGACTCCCACGGAGGCAGGAGGCATAGGTTTTTTAATTTCATTTATTTATGTGATGGCAAAAAGAAGATTGGATTTTAAAGGCTTTATTGAAGCTGGATTAGACACAATGAAAACAACAGTGACTATTTTCTTGATTGTTGCTGGAGCAAAAATTTTTGGCAAAGCCATTTCTCTTTATCGAATTCCACAAGATCTATCGAATATGATCGTAAATAATATTTCAGAACAAGGCATCTTTATTTTGGTAGTTTGTTTAGCTCTTTTAGTTCTGGGGTTAATTATGGAAACGCTTTCACTGATTTTAATTATGATGCCTATTTTTGCAGTTTCGATTGCAGCTATGAATATTGATTTAATTTGGTTTGGAATTATTTTTACTCTAATGATCGAGTGTGCATTAATTACTCCTCCAGTGGGACTTAACATTTATGTTTTGCAAGCCATAGGAAATGCAAAAATGATTGAAATTGCAAAAGGCGTTATACCTTTTGTTTTTATTATACTTTTTGGAGTTTTGTTAGTATATTGGTTTCCAGCAATTGCATTGTATATACCTTTTAAATTATGACGTTATTTTCATCCCAAGATTCAAAACCAAAAGCAGATAAGCTTAAGAGCTTATTAAATCAAAAGGGCATTGTGGTTATGCCAGGCTGTTATGATGCTTTATCTGCAAAACTAATAGAAAGAGAAGGGCTAAATGTTGGCTTCATGTCAGGATTTGCCGTCTCTTCTACAAAACTAGGAATGCCAGACGCAGGATTAATTTCTTTTTCAGAAATGGCCGAGCAAGTAAGAAATATTTGCAACGTTACTTCTATCCCCATTATTTTTGATGGAGACACAGGTTATGGAAATGCAGTCAATGTTTATAGAACGGTTAGAGGATTTGCGGATGCCGGAGCAGCAGCGGTAATGATAGAAGATCAAAAGTGGCCAAAAAAATGCGGACATACCAAAGGAAAAGACGTTGTTGAAGTAGATGAGGCAAATTCTAGAATTAAAGCAGCAGTAGATGCCAGTAAAATGAATAATAAAGATATTTTAGTCATGGCCAGAACGGATGCTATTGCAACCAGAGGGCTGGATGATGCAATCAAGAGAATGCAGAAATTTTCAGAACTTGGTGCTGATATTTTGTTTGTAGAAGCAATCAAATCTAAAGAAGATATGAAAAGAGTTATCAAGGAAGTCCCAGGCCATCACATGATTAACCTCATTGAGGACGGAGAAACACCCTTGCTAGAAATAAATGAATTAGAAGATATTGGATTTAAAATTGCAGTTTTTCCTTTAACTTTAATGAGTGCTTCAGTTAAGACAATGCAAGAATCATTAAAAAATATGAAGAATAAAATTTACAACACCAATGTTTCAAAATTCTCTGATCTGAGAGACATTGTAGGATTTAATGAATATTACGATATTGAAGACAAGTATAAGTAGACGTCACTAAAGACATTTTTTCATTAAAATTTTTTGCAAACCAAATCTCACATTCTGAAAAAATTAGCTATTATAGTGGCAAAGACCAAGTTCGTTTATTTAAATAATTTTTTTATTTAGCCAATATCTTTTTTTTTTGATAAAAGAATGTGTACAATACAATTTATTTATACAAATGAACAATAAGCCAAATATTGCAATCCTATTGGGAGATCCCTCGGGAGTTGGACCTGAATTAGCCTGTCGCTTAATTAATGAGGACATTGTCAAAGAAGCCAATATTATTGTTATTGGAGAAAAAAACATTTTAGAAGACGGAGAAAATATTTCCAAAACCAAGTCCAACTTAAAAACGGTTAAGAATTTTGATGAGATTGATTTTGAGGAAGGATCGCGTTTTTTTATTGATCTTACTAACGGTAAAAACAGGACTTATAAAAAGAAAGAAGTTTGCGCAGAATCGGGGGCAAGTGTTCTCGAAGCTTTAGAGTATGCGCTAGATTTGGCTAACAGTAAAAAAATACAGGCTATCAACTTTGCACCAATGAACAAGACCAGCTTAATTCTTGGAGGATGCAAATTCAATGATGAGCATGAATTTATGTCTCACAAGTTGGGTGTCAAAGAGTTTACTTGTGAATTTAATGTTGTTGATAATTTTTGGACTGCAAGAGTAACTTCGCACATTCCCCTAAGAGAAGTCGCTGACCAGATTACAAAAGAAAATATTTTAAAGCCCATTAAACTAATTGATAAAACATTAAGAATGAATGGTTTTAAAAACCCAAGAGTTGCTGTGCAGGCTTTAAATCCGCATGCTGAGTTTGGGACCGAAGAAAAGGATCATATTATTCCTGCAATTGAAGAAGCAAAAAAATTAGGAATTAATGCTGGAGGCCCACTTCCATGTGACACTTCTTTTATTACTGCTTTTAAAAACAAAAATTATGACTGTATTGTTGGCATGTATCATGATGGTTTGCAGTGTGGTTTGAAAGCTTTTGGTTTTGATCGAGGAGTAACAGTATCGGGCGGTCTAACGATACCAGTGACAACACCAGCGCACGGAACAGCTTTTGATATAACGGAAACGAATACTGCCAATTTGGAACCAACGATTAACTCTTTTAAAATTGCTCTTCAAATGTGCAAGAATGCACCAGCTTCTTAAAAGTTACATCCAACTTTTTTCTTTATAGTATCTAATTGCTCCTGGATGAAGTGGAGCCGAAAGCCCATCCTTGATCATTTGTTGAATCTTTAAATTATTAAATAATGGGTTTTCTTTTTTAAAGTCTGGAAAATTATCAAATACCGATTTAACTAAATTGTATACAGTTTCCTCAGAAACATTTTCGTGAGTAATTAAATTATTTACAAATCCAAAAGTAACAATGTTCTTGTCATTATTTTTGTATGTTCCTTTGGGGATAGAAATTTTTGAGTAAAAGGAAGTATTTTTAATAACTTTATCAATATTAAAAGTTGTTAAATCCAAAACATAGGCTTCACATTCGCTAGCAGCTTTTTCTATATTTGCTTCTGGAATAGTTCCAACAAATCCAAAGGCATCAATTTTTTTCTTACAAATATCTTCGGATGTAAAGGAACCGTTGGTTTCAATAGCTGAGCCAAAAAAACTTTTATTTACTCTGTTGACTTCAATTAAATAATCAAAAGCTTGCCTGTCTGAAGTTCCTTCTTTTCCGATCCGCACGATTTTTCCCTTTAAGGACTTCCAATCTTTAATGTCTGAATTTTTTTTGGTGATAAGTTGAAATGCTGTTGGCGTGGTTGAAAAAATAGATCTAATTTCTTTAAAAGGTTTTATTTGCTCAGACTTAATTTCATTGTAGGCAGTATGCACCTCATCGGATCTTGCAAAAGCAAACTGAAAATTACCACTTTGAACTTGAGCTAAATTAAATAAAGAACCACTGGTTGCCGGCGCAGTGCAACGGTACGATTTTTCAGATGTGCCCGTGTCACTTTCTAAAGAAGGCTGTTTAGCAACCATTTTGCAAATAGCACTACTTAATTCAAAATTAATATCGCTAGAAGCTCCAGAGCCTATGGTAAAAAATTCTACGGACTTAGCTGGTAATGAGAACGCAAATATAGTCAAGAGTAAAAACAGAGTAGAATTTTTTAATATTTGTTTCATGCTAGTAAAATAATTTATAATTTTTTTTAATAAACCTTAAAAAAAAACTATAGTAAACACAAACTTGTTTTTTTATAGGCAGGTTTGAAACAGATAGAAAAAATATACATAATTGCTACCTAAATACCTTTGTAGAAAGATCTATTGGCTTGTGTTATTAGCTTAGAAATTAATTGCGCTCGTAGATCAACTAATCGTATGTTTGTTAATCCTGTAATCAAGGATAAAGTCTGATCATGTTTGTCATCTTCGATTTACCAAAGGGTAGACCTGCAGTGATAATTGCATAACCACCAATCTTAGTTAATTTTCGAGATTTAATAATTTTTTTTGAAATCTCCATCATCTCTTTCCAGTTTTTTGCATCACTATAAGTAATAGAAGTAATGCCCCAGAGTAATGACAATTGTCTCGAGATATTAATGTGTGGAGAAATAGTGATAATTTTTGCGGAAGGTCTGATACCTGAGATTAATTTTGCAGTATTTCCTGTTACTGAAAAACCTATGATAGCCTCAACTTTAATGTTGCAAGCAATGTCTTTGATTGCAAGGGCGATTGCTTTAACAGGTTCATTATTAATTTTAATATTATTTTTAAAGGCTGCGATATTTTCTTTTTTATATTTTTCAGTTGAGACAATAGTCTTCTTCATGGCCTGCACTGCTTGAAGTGGATATTTTCCAACTGCTGTTTCAGCAGACAACATCACCACATCTGCTCCTTGAAATACGGCGGTTGCAACATCATTAGTTTCAGCACGTGTGGGTTTATTATTTTCAATCATGCTTTCAAGCATTTGCGTTGCAATGATTACGGGTTTGCAAAATTCAGAACATTTTTTAACAATATCTAATTGAACGTGTGGCACTTCATTAGCACCAATTTCAACGGCAAGATCGCCTCTCGCAACCATAATTGCATCAGAAACATTGATGATGTCTTTAATATTTTTAATAGCACTTTTGTTTTCAATTTTAGCAATAATACCAATGTCTTTTGGAATAAGTTTTCTTGTTTCTTTAATAATTTTTGAATTTTTTACATAAGACAAAGCAATCCAATTACAATTAAGTTTTTTTGCAATTTGAATATCGCGTTTATCCTTTGCCGTTAAATTGTCAAAATCAACCTCAAGTCCTGGAATATGAATGCTTTTAAAGTTTTTAATAACGCAATCATTTTGACAAACAGTTTCAATAGAATTTTTTGAAAGTTTACTGATTTTAAAGACTAATTTTCCATCATCGATTAGAATTTTATTGCTTTTCTTTATTTTTTTAAAAATCCCAGGGTAGGGAAGATAGACTCTGCTTTGACTGCCTATTTTTTTATTTAAATCAAAATTAAAAGTATCTCCTTTTTTTAATGAAACTTGATTGTCAAAAATTTTACCAATTCTAAGCTTAATCCCTTGAAGATCTGCAACAATTGCAATGGGTTTGCTGTTTATTTTTTCACAGTCTCTAATAATTTTTACAATTTTTTCAATGCCCGTTAAATTATGACTGAAGTTAATTCTAAAGCCATCCACCCCTGAGCGGATTAAATTATTAATAATATTTTTCTTAAATGTCGCAGGACCTAAAGTTGCTAGAATTTTTGCTTTTTTATCCACTAATTTTTTTTAATATAAAGATAAATAATTATTTTGGCAATATAGGATTAATATAATATATTAGTTTTATTGTAATGTATTCTTTACCTGTTTATGCATAAAATAATTATTATGATTGACAATCAGATATCGTATCAAAAAAAATAGTTGTCATTTATAAAAATTACTAATGGGTAGCTAATCTTCATTAGTGGTGCTTGATGTTTCTTTATTTTATAGAGACCGTAAGAAAATATTTTTCCCGTTGGCTTGATCCGCAACTTTTGGAACTATAGAATTTGCGAATTCAATTTGTTCTGGAAAGATTAATTTTCGTATGTTATTTACGAAGAATATAAATAAATGTTTACGCGCTCGTAGATCAACTGGATAGATCGCTTGACTACGGATCAGGAGGTTAGGGGTTCGAATCCCTTCGAGCGCACCAGACCCAAATTTAAATTATTACTTTCAATACAATTCGAGATTGAAAAGTGCTTTTTAATTATGAAAAATAGAAATCTGTTTTAATTGTATTGAAAAATAAAAATTTACTATCTAAAATCAAACTTAAACAACAAGTAAAAATAGAGAAATTATGAATTTTGTTAAAAAATTATTTCTTGCTTCTTTGATTATTGCTTTTAGCACTGCTTCAAGCTTTTCATTTGAACCAAAAAATACAACATGTATTGCGCCAGCAAATGCTGGAGGTGGATGGGATTTCACTTGTAGGGCTGTAGGAAAAACTCTTCAAGATTTAAAAATAATTTCAGGCACAATGGAAGTTATTAATAAAGCTGGCGGCGGCGGCGGCGTTGCCTTTTCTGAAGTTGTAAACAAAAGAGGAAAAGACAGCAATCTAATTGTTGCGGCTTCATCCGCTACTTCTACTAGATTGGCCCAAGGCGCATATCCTGGAAACAATATGAACCAAGTTAAATGGTTAGCGTCTGTTGGTGCTGATTATGGAATCATAGCGGTTGCTGCAAACTCCAAATTAAATACGCTGCCTGAACTACTTGATTTAATCAAAAAAGATCCAAGCAAAGTTTCTATAGGTGGAGGATCAGCGGTTGGTGGCTGGGACCATTTAAAAGTTTTGCTTGCTGCAAAAAAATACGGAATCAAAAATGTAAAAAATATTAAATACATCTCTTTTGATGGTGGCGGAACTGCAATCACGCAATTATTAGCAGGATCTGTGCAAGTCTTCACAGGAGACATTTCTGAAGCAAAAGGATTTGTAGACGCTGGAAAAATTAAAATTTTAGCCGTACTTTCTCCAGAAAAATTACCAGGTGAATTTGCTAAATTTCCTACTGCTAAATCTCAAGGAATTGATGTGATCGGTGCAAACTGGAGGGGTTTTTACGTTCCCAAAGGAATGACTAATGATGCTTATAAATTTTGGACTGATGCAATCGGTAAAGTTTATGACTCTGCAGAATGGAAAGCCACAATGAAACAAAGTGGTTTAGCGCCATTAAATTTAAGAGGAAACGATTTTCAAAAATTTGTTGCTCAATCTGTTAAAGATATAGCAGCACTATCTAAGGAAATTGGTTTAATTAAATAATAACATAATAATACTACACCCTTTGTAAGACGAAGGGTGTAGTATTAAATTTCATGACAGATAGAATTTTAGGCATAATTACTTTATTAATTTCTATTTTTTATATTTACGCAACATCAATTATTCAGTTAAGCTTTATTTCAGATGTTATAGGTCCAAAAGGGTTTCCATATATTATTGCTTTTTTTTTATTTAGTTCTTCTATCTGGTTAATTTTTTTCCCAAAGTTCCAAGCTATTTGGCCAAAAGGTAAAAAAATTATAGAAGTGCTTGTAACCGCAGCAATATTTTTCCTGTATGCATCTGTTTTACCTCATCTTGGTTTTGTGGTTTCAACTATTTTGTTGACCACTTATATTTCCTGGAGAATGGGAGCAGCTATATTGATTGCATTTATTTACGGAGTTATCATTTCTATTACTATCTTCGTTTTATTCAATTATGTCCTGGGGTTATCTTTGGCAAAAAACTATTTAGGATTTTAGATGGATGTTTTTTCGCATTTAGTTGACGGATTTGCAGTCGCTCTTACTTTTCAAAACATAGGATTAGCTATTATTGGCTGCGTTCTGGGAACTGTTTTTGGTGCTTTGCCTGGACTTGGACCTGCTAATGGAGTTGCAATTTTAATACCTCTATCTTTTGCCTTGGGATTATCACCCGCTTCTTCAATGATCTTGTTATGTAGTGTTTATTATGGGGCTATGTATGGAGGAAGAATTTCTTCTATACTTCTTAATATTCCAGGAGATGAACCTGCATTGATGACAACCATAGATGGCTACCCCATGACTTTGAAAGGAAGAGCAGGAGAAGCTTTAACTTTGACTGGTATTGCATCTTTTTATGGAGCAATCTTTGCAACAATTGGATTGGTTTTTTTAGCTCCTCAGCTGGTAGATATTGCTCTGTTATTTAGGCCACATGAATATTTTGTTCTTTTTGTTATGGCTTTTGCAACTTTAGGAAGCGCTTCTTCAGACAATAAAGTAAAAACAATTCTTGCTTCTGCTATAGGAATAGCAATCTCAACAATTGGAATTGATAATCAAACTGGAGTTCCAAGATTTAGTTTTGGAGAAGTGCACTTATATGACGGGATTGATTTTTTAATTGTTATTGTTGGCTTGTTTGCAGTGTCAGAAATTTTTATATTTATTGAAAATAAAGATGATCAAAACAAAGGCTCTATTGTCCAAAAAAATACTCCACAAATAACAAACATTATTCCAAGTGGAAAAGTTATTTTAAAAACAGTACCCTCAATGATTAGAGGAGGATTTTTAGGATTTGTAGCTGGAATATTGCCAGGCGCAGGCGCTTCCCTGGGCTCTTTTATTGCGTATACATTTGAAAAAAAAATATCAAACAAAAATGACACTTTTGGCAAAGGAGACGAGCGAGGTGTAACAGCCCCAGAAGCAGGAAACAATGCAGCAGCAGGTGGAGCATTAGTTCCAATGCTGGCCCTAGGTGTTCCTGGATCTGGCACGACTGCAGTTCTGCTAGCAATGTTATTAACTATGAATATCACTCCAGGACCGCTGCTATTTGAAAAAAATCCTGATGTTGTTTGGGGTTTAATTGCTTCATTATTTATAGGGAACTTTGTTTTATTAATTTTAAACATTCCAATGGTTAGAATTTTTGCAAAAGTATTGTTGCTACCTCCAAAATTTTTAATGCCAATTATTATTGCAGTTTCATTTGTCGGAGTGTATGGATTGACAGGATCAACATTTGACTTAATGATGTTAACTATTCTTGGTCTGCTAGGTTGGATTTTTAGAAAATTAGATATACCATTAGTGCCAGTAGTTATGGGATCTGTTCTGGGAAATTTAATGGAAGTTAATCTTAGAAGAGCAATGACCATTTCCAATGGAAACTGGATGGATTTATTTTCTTCCAATGTCTGCATTGTTCTTTGGCTGATTATTTTTTTTGCTTTTATTCTGCCAATGTTTTTTAATCTAAAACTTCCTTCGCTTAAAAAAAATAGTCGGTAATAATTTTTGTTATGGAAGCAATTTATTGCTCAAATGTTAGACTAGCCCACAAAGAATGCCAATCAGCACTCTTGCTTTCTGATTTTACAAAGTGAACTGCGCTTACTAAATAAAGGCCTTTGTTTTCTAGAGAAATAAGAGTCTTACCATCATTATTAGTGGTTGTTTTGGCAATAGAAACTTTATTATTTAACTTATTGAAAACTGTAATTTGCGAATTAGCAAAAGGTTTGTTTTGATAGAGCAAAAGAACATGAATTCCTTTTTCATTTTCATTTTTATAAGGGTTATCGATTGCAATCAGCTCAAACGGCAATCCAGTATTAAAATCTTCTTCTGATTTGCTTCCAACCTGGACCAATGACTTTGCGTATCGGGTGTATATTTCATTTATTGTAGAATTAATAAAAGAAGGGTTCTTTTTGCTCCAATTATCCCAGACATTTTGCTCTTCTAGAAAAGATTTAAATTTCTCAAAGCTTGCATAGTTCACTTTTTCTGGGACAGATTCATAAGACAGAACATACAAACCTGGACTAGTTAATGGAGACTTAATCGCCGGGTAATCTCCATCTCTATGCTTTAGTTTAATTTCTTTTTGCGTTAAGAAAAGTTTAAAACTTTTTGTTTCTGATTTAATGTAGGGGAATTTTTCGCCACTAAAGTTTTGTCCTACTTTAATATGAGCTTTCAAATCAGTATTAAATTGTGTGATAAATTGTTCTGGCTCCAACCACATTTCGTGGGCAAATACGGAAACAGAACTTGCGCTCAGCAAAACTGCTATCATTAGTTTACCTATAAAATTATTCATAACTCAATTATATATGACCAGATGTTAATTCGCTCATTAATTATTTTTCTAAGCTTATGTCAATTTGCTTTTGCTCATGAGCTAAAGCCAGCCATTGCCAACTTAGATCTCACTACGAATAAATCTGAAATTAACTTTGTATTAAAAATTCAATTAAATCTAGAGGCCGTCATCGCTGGAATTGAGCCCACCCATGAGAATACCAATGAGTCAAAAAATTCTACAAGATACGAAGAGCTCAGAAGATATTCCGTAGAGAGTTTAGTCGTAGAGTATGAAAAAATTAAACACTCGCTGTTTGAAAAAATATACCTCGGTCACCAAGGTCAAAAAATTCAATATCAAGAAAATCTTATAACAATTAATCCTATAGGAGATGTGTCTTTAGCACGAGAGACAGAGATTGTTTTGAAGGGAAGTTTTTTAAATAACAATTCTAAATTAAAGTTTAATTGGGATTCTTCTTATGGATCCATCGTATTACGTGCCAATAAAGATAATAAAGAGTTATTTACAAAATATTTAAAAACGGGAGACGCTGCAATTTTTCTTGTCCCTGAACCAGTGAAGCAGAGCTTTATGAGTGTAGTGAAAGATTACGTCATTATAGGATTTCAGCACATTGTGCCAAAGGGGCTAGATCATATTTTGTTTGTTGTAGGATTATTTTTGCTATCCACTAAGTTCAGACCATTGATATGGCAGATCTCAGCTTTTACTCTTGCTCACACTTTGACTATTTTTTTAGGGGTTCTGCACATTATCAAAATCCCCCCTGCTATTGTGGAGCCCATCATAGCTATTTCCATTGCCTACATTGCTATAGAAAATATTTTTTTAAAAGACCTGACTAGATGGAGACCTATTGTAGTTTTTGTTTTTGGTTTGTTGCATGGATTAGGGTTTGCAGGAATTTTAAATGAGATAGGGGTTTCTGAAGCTTATTTCATAACCAGTCTTATTTCATTTAATCTGGGAGTAGAGTTTGGTCAATTGGCAGTAATTAGCGCTTGTTTTCTTTTGATCGGTCTTTGGTTTGGTAAAAAAAATTGGTACCGAATGTATCTAACCATTCCCTTGTCAGCGATCATAGCAATTATAGGCCTAGTATGGTTTGTCCAAAGAATTTCCCTGTAAATTGAAAAATTTTGTTTTATAAAAAACGGTTAATTTGGTAGAGTATTTTTATGCGAGTACAAAGAACTTCTAGAAGAATTATTAAAACATTGGATCCGATTTACGATGCATTGGCACCACTTAGCTACCCACTAATAAGATTTGTTGCAGGTGCTATGATGGTGCCCCACGGTTATGCAAAAGTATTTGGTGGCATAGAAGGAACAACAAAATTTTTTGCTAGTGTGGGACTCGAACCAGCTTTGACGTTGGCTTGGTATGTTGGACTATTAGAATTGGTCGGTGGTGTTTGTGTAGCTTTTGGTTTCTTAACTAGGTTTATCTCAGCCCAACTGGTTGGACTTCTTGCGGTAGCAACTTTTTACATTCATTTACCCAGCGGATTTCTCTGGGTAAAGGGAGGTTTTGAATACCCATTGTTTTGGATGGTAATTATGATTGCAATTACAATACAAGGTGGTGGAAAATTATCCGCAGACAATTTGATGGCGAAAGAATTTTGATGAGTATTTCCAATTTACCTCTCAATAAAGCTGTAATTGTTTTTTTAATTTTTGTTGCAATTATTATTGCAGTGATCACAATCCTAGTTTAGCTTCACCAGGCTTTTCCCGTTTTTTACAGTAGGGGATTTAATTTTAAGAGATTTTAAAATTGTGTGAGGAAAGTGTTCATGAGTAATATTTTCATTTTTATTCTTTAAAAAAATTTTGTTATTTTCTTTATAGCTATCGGAATACCATAGTAAAAAAGGTATGTGAGTTTGTTCTTTCGGAGCAAATCTCATAGGAACCCCATGCAAATACAAACCATTTTCTCCCAAAGATTCCCCGTGATCTGAAGCATAAATTAAGAATGAATTTAAATTTTCTTTTTTCAAAATTTCTATCAAGCTATTAACGATAAAATCGGTATACAAAATGGTATTGTCATAAGCATTGATAAGCTCTTCCCGTGTGCAGTTTTGAGGAGTATTGCTTTTGCAGCTAGGTAAAAATTTTTCAAATTGTTTAGGGTAGCGTTTAAAATATTTAGGACCATGACTTCCCATGGTATGCAGTACAATAAGCCCGTTTTTATTTTTGAGACTATCAATAAACTTAACTGTATGTTCAAGCAACAATTCATCATAGGTGTCATTCTGATTTGTAACAACAATTGTTGTTTTAATTCGTTCGCAAACATTTTTACAACTAGAGTTATTTTCTACCCATAAAACTTCCACACCTGCGGATAAAGCGATATCTAAAGCGTTAGTTTGGAACCTAGCTTTTGTCTCTGAATAGCTATCGTAGTCACCCAAATAAAACATGCATGGCACAGAAATTTTTGTAAGTGTTCCGCAAGATTTTGCATTGGTATAATTGGTAATATTTTGTTTTTCTAAAAGAGGAGTGGTATTTCTGGTGTACCCGTTTAATCCAAAATGATCCGCTCGAGCCGTTTCGCCAATAACAACAATTCCCAAAATTGGCTCACCCATTTCAATGCTTGGTTTTGCATCCAAGACTTTAAATTCCTCGTTTTTTCGAAATGAGTGCTTCACAACACTTATTAAAGAAGAGATGGAATAATGGGGAATGGCTTGGCGATTAAGATCTTTAACGACTCTTGCTGTTAATGAAACATCTTTGTAGTTAACAAATATTAATCCTACCAAGCTAATAATAATTAAGAAAATACCAACAACTCTAGTTAATAATTCTTTGATTAAACTTGAGTAATAAACTTTAAGAAATAGTAAGGGAATAGTCGGAACAATTCCCATAATAACCACCATAAACAATAACTTTAAGCTGAGCAGGTCCCGGATCTCCATGAAGTTATTTTCCTTAAAAGCATCAACTGCGCTTAAAATAATTTGCTCGTCAACAGACACCCCGTACACTTGTCGATAATAAAAAATAACAGAACTAGTGATTAGCAAAATTCCTATCAAGGGTTTTAACGCATGACGAATTCCTAACAGAAACAATACAATGGTTAATAAAAGCCAGAGAACTAAAAAAACCAATGTTAAGAAAAATATTTCAAATAAAAAATGGCCAGGAGAGCTGCTAAAATATGCATATAGTTTTACAAAAATTGTATGATTAAATAAAGCAGCTATGAAAAAACTATAAATAAGACTTAATTTAACAAAATGAATATTTTTTTTAAAAATCATTAGCCTATTATTAAAATAAAAAATGCTAATTTGATATTAATAAATTAACGCACTCTCTATTATTTTTGATCAAGGCCGGAAGCTGGCCAAATAACTCACCATCACATTGAACAGGCGTTGCAGTGCTGGAAGTAATTTCAAACGAAGAAGACCGAACAGTGATAATCTTATCTGATTTGGAAAGATCACCAAAAAAAAGGATTAAAAATAAATTATATAAAAAACTAAGTTTGCTTAAGTCTGGAAATATATAGCAGACTAAATGCTCATCAAAAATATTTGTACTGGTTGTAATGCTATGAGATCCTGCGTAATGTTTTGCATTGGTGATTAAGATCCAGTTAGCGTTATAAGTTTGATTGTTTGTTTTTATAGTAATATTAAATTCTTTGAGTTTAAAAAATTGCTTGAATCCTTCTAGGACAAAAATTAATTTTCCAAATATTTTTTTTAACTTAGGATTAATATTTTTAACTACCTGTGCATCGTAACCAATGCCTGCCATCAAAATAAATTTTTTATTATTAACATTAGATAGATATGCTTTCTTAGTGTTGCCTCGATTGATCACAGCACAAATGTTTTGAACGTTATTAGAAATACCAGCTTCGATTGCTACAATATTAGCCGTGCCCATAGGTATGATGCCAAGCGGAGTGTTGGGGTTAATGCCATTCACCACTTCATTAATCGTACCATCGCCTCCTGCAGCAACAATAATGTCAAAGTTATCAGATTCTTTTCTAGCAATATCTGTTGCATCACCTGCGACTTTAGTTTCAAATAATTCAATCGAGTTCGTGAGTGACAATATTGTAATTATTTTATCGAGAATCGCTTTTTTCCCAGAACCAGCTTTTGGATTAAAGATAATGGCAATTTTTTTCATAATCATGAATGACTAGCACATAGATAACGTCCATTCACATAATATTCGCTTATTTCCTTGAAAATACAGATTTTAATACAACTATAAAGTTTGTTTATGTAACAAAAGTTTAACATTTCTGTAACATAAATGCTTTCCAACAGGGTTATTTCCGACGAACTTAATTTAATAAAAAAAGGATAAAAAAAATGAATAAACTTAAAGTAATTTTACCTTTTGTATTAGCATTGCTTATTAGTTCATATGCTTCAGCAAGAGATCAAATTAAAGTCGTCGGTTCTTCTACGGTGTACCCTTATGCAACCGTTGTTGCTGAAAAATTTGGTAAAGATGGAAAATTTAAAACTCCAGTAATTGAAAGCACAGGAACTGGTGGCGGAATGAAATTGTTTTGCGCAGGTGTCGGAACTCAACATCCAGATATTTCGAATGCATCACGCGCTATCAAAAGCAGTGAAAAAGCAATTTGTGCAAAAAATGGAGTTAAAGATATTATAGAAATTGTTGTAGGAAATGATGGAATTTCTTTTGCTCACTCCCTACAAGCAAAAGATGCCGACTTCACAAAAGAACAGCTTTGGAGAGCGCTAGCTGCCGATGTCGATATTCAAGGAAAAATTGTAAAAAATCCTTATAAAAATTGGAGCGACATCGACAAAGGTCTTCCAAACTTTGCAATTAAAATTATGGTACCACCACCAACATCTGGAACAAGAGATGCTTGGAATGATTTAGTAATGGGCACAGGTTGTTCAAAAGCTGCCAAAGGTCTTTACGAAGCTCAAAAATCAAAATCTAGTGAAAAAGCTTGTGCTAAACTTAGAGAAGATGGAGCAGCCATCGAAGCTGGAGAGAATGACACGTTGATCGTGAATAAACTTGCAGCTGACAAAGAGCTATTTGGTTTGTTTGGTTACAGCTACTTAGTTGCTAACAAAGATAAAATAAAATCAGCAGCTATTGAAGGAAAAAAACCATCTTTAGAAAGCATTCAAGATTATTCTTATCCAATCGCAAGACCTCTTTTCTTCTACGTGAAGAAAGCTCACATAGGTGTTGTTCCTGGCATTAAGGAATTTTTAAATGAATTCACGTCCATTAAAGCTATGGGAAACAGAGGATACCTAACTGATATTGGTTTGGTTCCTTTAAGTGATGACAAATACAAAGTAACAAGAAACTCAGCAACAAAACTTACTCCTATCAAACTGTAAGTTTTGTAAGCCAGTTGCTTGCAAACTAATTTCAAGGGTCGAATATAGTTTCGGCCCTTGAGCATTTTGATAAGGAAAGAATGAATTTATTGATACTGGCTTTCATAATTATTTTTAGTATTTCCTGTTTTTTTTTCGGCAAATCTCAAATTAAAAAAATCGCATTTACCAAGCAGTTCAAAGCTCGGGCTTTGCCACAATTCTATGGTTTTTACTTATCTTTATGGTGCGCATTACCAGCGCTTTTAATTGTTTTTTTGTGGACTATATTTGAACCATTTATAGTTAAATATTTAATTATTGCTGGTTTGGAAAAAACAAGCCTAAATAACATTCCTCACGATCAGTTAAACTTAATGTATCAAAAAATTAAATCTTTTTATTTTGGCACTTTTAGCGGAACAGCCTCAGAACAGGTAAAATTAGGGGCAGTACAGTATGGGTCTTTTTTAGCTATGGCTCAAAATGCTAAAATAGTTTTGGTTTTAACTTCGATTATTGGGTTTGTGCTACTTGCCTATAAAAAAATTAGAAATAACATACACGCAAGAGAAGGGGTTGAATCTATATTTAAAGTAGTTTTGATTCTGTGTTCTGTAGTTGCTGTTTTGACAACAGCTGGAATTATTTTTTCTTTACTCATAGAAAGTATTAAATTTTTTAGTCAGATTAATATTTTTGATTTTTTGTTTGGACTTGATTGGAGCCCACAAAAAGCATTCGTAAGAGACGCATCGGTAGCTTTGACGCCAGAAGTTACCAAAGAATTAGGAAAAGCATTCGGTGCCGTTCCTTTGTTTGCTGGAACAGGATTTATTGCTCTTATTGCAATGTGTGTAGCTGTGCCCATTGGTTTATTTTCAGCTATTTACTTAGCAGAGTATGCAAGTCCGAATCTTAGAAAATTTGGAAAACCCGTCATTGAAATATTAGCCGGGATACCAACTGTTGTGTATGGTTTTTTCGCAGCTCTTACAGTTGGACCTTTTATCAAAGGTATTGGCGACTCACTTGGTCTAGAAGTTTCTTCGGAAAGTGCTTTGGCAGCAGGACTAGTGATGGGAGTAATGATTATTCCTTTCGTTTCTTCTTTGTCCGATGATGTTATCAATGCAGTCCCCCAATCGTTAAGAGAAGGATCTTATGCGCTGGGAGCAACTAAATCAGAAACAATTAAACAAGTGGTATTACCAGCTGCTCTTCCTGGAATTATTGGATCTATTCTATTAGCCGTTTCAAGAGCAATTGGTGAAACTATGATTGTGGTGATGGCAGCAGGACTTGCTGCAAAACTAACCATTAATCCCTTAGATTCTACAACTACCATTACCACTCAGATAGTTATGATTTTAGTGGGAGATCAGGAATTTACTAGCGCAAAAACGCAAGCGGCATTCGCTTTAGGACTAACCCTTTTTATGGTCACTCTTATTTTGAATTTTATAGCCCTGAGGGTGGTTAATAAATACCGAGAAAGATATGACTAAAGAACAAAGATTAAAAAAAAGATATTCGTCAGAAAAAAGATTTAAAAGATATGGAATCATATCTATTTGTATGGCGCTATTATTTGTTGGCTTGCTTATAGTTAAAGTTTTGTCTGAAGGTAGTAGTGCGTTTGTTAAAACAACCATCCAATTGGAACTAAATTTTGATTCTAAGCTACTTAATGTTTCAGAAAAACCAACAAAAGAAGAATTGGAAAATATAGATTTTTACATTTTTACTCTTCAGCATATTTTAAAATCATACCCGACCAATAATAGAGATGAAGAAAAACTATTAATTAAATTATTTACTTCAGATTTTGAGTTTGAAGTTAAAAAATTATTTTTATCAAATCTCAATATATTAAATACAGTAGTGCCTTTTAAAATTACGGCTTCTTCAGACCTGGATCAACTGCACAAAGGAAACTATACAAAAAATATTGCAGAAGACAGGAGAAAAATTTCTAATTATCAGTTAAAAATTTATGATCATTTTCTAGAGAAGAATAAAATTACTAAAGTTTATAATAATTACTTTTTAACCAATGGAGATTCGAGAAATCCAGAAATTGCAGGCATTGGAGGAGCTATGCTTGGTTCTCTTTTTTCTATTCTAGTTTGTTTGGCCATATCTTTTCCTATTGCTCTTTTTGCAGCAGTCTATTTGGAGGAGTTTGCACCTAAAAATAAATTTACTGACTTTATTGAAATTAATATTAATAACTTAGCGGCAGTACCCTCCATTGTTTTCGGTCTTTTGGGCCTGGGAATTCTGTTGAATGTATTTGAACTTCCAAGATCTACTTCTTTAGTTGGAGGTATTACTTTGGCTTTAATGACTTTGCCTAGAATTATTATTCCGTGCAGAGCTTCCTTGAAAGCGGTACCGCCATCCATAAGAGAAGCGGCTCTTGCGGTGGGTGCTTCCAAGGTTCAGTCGGTCATGCATCACGTGGTACCATTAGCCATGCCAGGAACTTTATCGGGAACTATCATTGGTTTAGCGCAAGCTTTAGGAGAAACAGCTCCATTATTGTTGATAGGAATGGTTGCTTTTGTGGTTCAAGTTCCAGGAAACCCGATGGACCCATCAGCATCATTGCCCATACAAGTTTATTTATGGTCAGAATCAGCAGAAAGAGGTTTTGTTGAAAAAACATCTGCAACGATTATGATGTTATTAGCTTTCTTGATTTTAATGAATTCAGTTGCTGTATACGCAAGACAAAAATTTGAAAAGAAGTGGATTTAACTATGGATAAAAAAATTAAAATACAATCTAACAATCTAAATGTTTTTTATGGAGAAAAACAAGCGTTGTTCGATATTTGCTTAGACATTAATCAAAATGAAGTGACGGCATTAATTGGCCCTTCTGGATGTGGAAAGTCTACTTTTATAAGATGTATTAACCGAATGAACGATGTGATTGATATTTGCAAAGTTCAAGGAGAAATTCAGATTGACGGTAAGAATATTTACGATTCTAATATTGACGTTGTTAGCTTGCGAGAAAAAGTGGGAATGGTTTTTCAAAAACCAAATCCTTTTCCCAAAAGCATTTATGACAATGTTTGTTATGGTCCAAAAATTCACGGAATCGCAGAAGGCAAAGACGATCTAGACCAAATCGTTGAAAATAGTTTAAAAAAAGCAGCCTTGTGGAATGAGGTGAAGGATAGATTGCATGAGCCAGGCACCAGTTTGTCTGGAGGACAGCAGCAACGCCTGTGTATTGCACGAGCAATTTCGGTTAACCCGGAAGTTATTTTAATGGACGAACCTTGTTCGGCACTAGACCCAATTGCAACTGCTAAAATAGAAGAGCTGATAGACGAATTAAAAAAAACTTTCACGATTATAATCGTGACCCATTCTATGTCACAAGCAGTGAGAGTTTCTCAAAAAACAGGATTTTTTCATTTAGGCAAACTAATCGAAGTGGGCACAACTGAAAAAATTTTTAAAAACCCAACTAACAACATGACTCAAGATTATATAACTGGTAGATTTGGATAAACTTATGACGGACGATACACACATTGTAAAATCTTACGGAGAAGAACTTCAGTTTTTAAATAATAGTATTATTCAAATGGGAAGCTTAACAGAGTCTTTGCTTGCCGATTCAATGAATGCAATTACCATTTTGGATAAAGACGCAGTAGAAAGAATTGTTCAAAGTGATAAAAAAATTAATGAGTATAGAGCAAAAATTGATACTCAAATTATGACCCTACTGGTGAAAAGAGCACCTATGGCTATTGATTTGAGGATTACCATCACTGCTTTGCGAATTTCACAGGATTTGGAAAGAATAGGAGATCTAGCCAAAGGCAATGCAAAAAAAATGCTTCCATTGCCTTTAGACTTGTCGCAAGATTTGTTAAAAAGCTTAAAGCGTTTGGGAAGTACAGTGGAAAATCAGCTAAACAAATCTTTAGATGCGTATATTAAGAAATCAAAAGAAGCTGCCATTGAAGTTATAGGACTAGACGAGGGAGTAAATAAGCTGGCTTATTTAGCTATTAAAGAAATTTTAGCCTTTTTATCTAAAGATGCAAAAAATATAGAGTTTGCGACCAATCTCTTATTTGTTGCCAAAAATTTAGAAAGAGCTGGAGACCACATTAGAAGAATTTCAGAAAATATTTATTACTTAGTAGAAGGCGATTATTATAAAAAAACATAATTAATGAAGGCAAAAATTTTTATAGTGGAAGACGAGCCTTCGATTGTTACTTTAGTTAAGTACAATCTAGAAAAAGAAAATTACAAAGTATTCTTTTCTCACAATGGCGAAGAAGGACTAAAGGAAATTAAAAAAACAGAACCAGATTTAGTGTTACTAGACTGGATGCTTCCCGACTTGTCAGGAATTGAAATTTGCAAAGCACTAAAGAAAGATCCAAAGTATAAAAATTTACCCATTATAATGTTAACGGCAAAAAATCAGGATGAAGATAAAGTATTGGGTTTAAATACGGGAGCAGATGATTATTTGTCAAAACCATTCAGCCACACAGAGCTAATAGCAAGAGTGAATGCTTTGCTACGCAGATCGAAACCCAGTGTTACAGAAGACGTTGTAACATTTGAGGATCTCAAGGTAGATCGTTTGCGAAGAAAAGTATTTAGGGGAGAAATTGAAATCAATGTAGGACCAACGGAATACAGGCTGATTGATTTTTTTGTTAAAAACCCAACCAGAGTTTACTCTAGAGAGCAACTACTAGAAAATATTTGGCAGAATAACGTTCATGTAGAAGCAAGAACAGTGGACGTTCATATTAGAAGACTTAGACAGGCAATTAATTTACCTAATACAAAAGATTTAATTCGCACCGTTCGCAGCGCAGGATATGCTTTAGATAATGATTAGGATTACGAATATTTAGGCAGTGAAATTTTAATCTCAGTTCCCATTCCTTCTGAACTTTGGATGGAAAATTCACCTCGGTGTTGTTTAATAATATGCTTTACAATAGCCAGACCAAGACCAGTGCCATTTACTTTTCTAGTTTTTTCACTGTCGACCCTAAAAAATCTTTCACTAATCCTAGGTAATAGCTCTTGGGGAATTCCTATGCCCTCATCTTTAATTTTAATTTCAACTCGCTCTCCAGATTTTTGAGTAGAGTTAATATAAATATTTTTGTCAGGATCGCTGTATTTAATAGAGTTGCTTATTAAATTAGCAAAAACTTCAATGAGCTTGTCTTTATCACCCACGATATTCAAATTGTTTTGATCTAGATTTACCTGAACTGTAATATTTTTTTTCTTTAACTGCTCTTGATAAAATTTTTGAACATAGTCCAAAACCTCTTGAAGATTAATTTTGCTACTAGGCTTTATGTGTTCTTGTTGTTCAATTTTAGAAAGCGTCAAAAGATCTTTAATTAAATGTTCCATCCTAATAGATTCTTTATGCATCAAGGATAAAAAATTATTTTTTTCCTTCTCATCATTTTTTGCGTGCCCACTACTAATCGTTTCAAGACCCAGCTTAATAGTTTGCAAAGGAGTTCTTAATTCGTGAGAAACATTGGCAACGAAGTCGGATTTTAATTGTTGAATTTTAAATATATCAGTCAGATCTCTCATTAAGATAAATATAGACTGGTCTTTGCCTAAAAAAAATTGGGGAGAAGGAAAAATATATGATTCGTAAACCTGAAAAGTTGGTTTTTTAATTTCAGTTTTTACAACAGTGGAAATATTATTTTGTAACACATTATCAATTCCTTCTAAAAATTCAGGTCTTCTAATAACTTCTGCAATATGATTTTGTTCTATATTTCTTCCAAACCTTTCTAGAGAGCTTTTGTTGGCAAAAATAATATTTTTTTCTCTATTGATAATTATAATCTGATCAGGAATTTGATCTAAAACCTCTTGTTCGCGGGCAAGAGTGTTATCAGAGGAGGTGCTGCTTGTATTTGCTGGTATGATTTTATTTTTTTGTTTAATGTTAAAATAAATTAAACACAAAATAAAACCGGATAAAAAAAATAGAAATTCTTGCATGGGTATTATTAATTTTTTTGTTCTATAGGGTTTTGATTATAATCTCATTTTATAATTAAGATAATGCAATTTTCATGCCATCAAATGAGGGCTGGATAATTTTATATTTTTTTAACTGTTTCTTTAAAACTTTGTAATCAAAATCTTTGCTCATGTGAGTAAGAAATGCTTTTTTGGGCTTTATTTTTTCAATATATTTAATGGACTCATTTAAATTGATATGCAAATTATGTTTTTTAATTCTGAAACAGTCAATAATTAAATATTCTATTCCTTGTATTTTATTAATTGTTTTTTGAGGAATAATTTTGCAGTCCGGTATATAAGCAACTTGATTATTTATTTTATACCCAATGGTTTTAGTTTTGCCATGAGTTACATCAAGTTTTTCTATTGTAATTTTTTTTTTATTTTTTTTGATAACTATAAATTTTTTTATAATATTTTTTTTTAGTATCGAGGGATAGTGTTTGCTACATTTAAATAAGTAAGAAAATATTTTTTGAAGCGATAATATGCATTCTTTAGTGGAGTAAATATTAATTTTTTGTTTTTTTTTTATGTAAAATGATCTTAACTCATTAATCCCAAATATGTGATCCGCATGAGAATGTGTAAAAAATACACAATCAAGATCTGAGATATTATTATCTAAAAGTTGAAATCTCAAGTCCGGAGATGTATCGAGCAATATTCGAATATTATTATATTTAATAAAAACAGAACTTCTTTTTCTGATATTTTTTTTATTTTTTTTGCAATTACCCCAGTTCCCATCCGCGGTAGGAACACCTTGTGACGCTCCACAACCTATGATTTGCAAATACTTTTTTCCCATGAATAAACTGATATCTCAAACTGTAAAATAGCTATATTTATCAACATTTAATTACAAATGTAATAAGTTTCTTTTTTTTCGATAGCTACTATCTCTTAATTGTATTGGTTAACCGATTCATTTAAATATTTAGTGATAACTAACAAAACAAAATGGGGGGAAAATAAAATGAACATAATAAAGAAAATTGGAGTTTTGGTTTCAATTTATCTGATTGGTACGGGTGCCTACGCGGAACAGTGTAGAAATCCTGAGCAATTAAGATTTTCAATCATTCCTACGGAAGAATCTTCTTTCGAGCTGGATTTGTACAAACCGATTCTTTTAAAATTAAAACAAAACACGGGAAAAAAAATTGAATTTTACATGCCAACTTCTTATGCTTCTGTTGCTGAGGCTTTGATGGGAGGGTTTGTGGACATAGCAGTGTTGGGACCTTATGGATACATTACAGTAAAAAAGAAAGAACCATCAATTACAGTATTTGCAACGTATGCTAAGAAAAAAGGATACATGCAAAATGAAGGACCCGGTTATCAATCTGTTTTGATCACCAAAAAAGGTTCAAAGTTTACAACTGAAAAATCATTAAAAGGAACAACGGTCGGTCACGCTGATCCAGGAAGTACTTCAGGTGATTTAATTCCTAGGGTTGTTTGGGCAGGACAACACATGAAAACAGACGCTGATAAGTTTTGGAAGCGCATTGTTTACACAGGCGGTCATGATCTAACAACACTAGCTGTATTTAACGGCAAAGTGGACGCTGGTTTTGTGGCGACACACAGGTTTGACAATGTTGTGTCAAAAGGACAAGTAAAATTAGAGGATTTTAATATTTTATGGAGGTCACCTGCAGTTCCGCAAGATCCTTTCGTATTTAGCGGTAAGCTATGCAAAGATATCCAACAAAATATTACAAAAACTTTTTTAGAACTCGGAAATGACCCTGGTGCTGCAAAGTTTTTAGCTAATCTTAAATCTTCTAAATTTGTTGCAATGACAGATAAAGATTACGATGTAATCAGAACATTGGCAGTAGCTAAAGCAGAATTTAAGAAGAAAAAAGCAGCAGCTGCAAAAAAATAATTAACTTCCCTGGTTAGTAGTTAAAAATATGCGTAGGCTTGAAACCTACGCATATTAAAGAATAAGAAGGTAGATTTATGGAGCCAATATTAAAAGTAGAAAATTTAAATTTATCATATCAAAAAAAAGGTCCACAAGTTTTGTTTGATATATCCTTTTCAGTTTTTAAAGATGATTTTTACGCAATTATTGGACCTAGCGGCGCAGGAAAATCTTCATTAATTAGATGTATTAACAGATTGGCAGATTCAAATAGCGGCAATATTTTTTTTAATGGAGAAAATATCCCCAAACTAGGTGGTCGAAAGTTAAGATCTGTTAGACGAAAAATTGGAATGATTTTTCAAGAATTCAATTTAATAGATAGAATGTCAGTCATAGACAATGTTTTGACAGGTAGGCTTGGATATATGAATACTTTTGCTAGCCTTTTTAGAATGTTTGATAAAAAAGACATAAGCAGTGCACTCACTTTAATATCAAAAGTAGGCCTAGAAGATTTTGCCAATAAAAGAGTAGATCAATTGAGCGGCGGGCAAAGACAGCGAGTTGGTATTGCTAGAGCTTTAATGCAAGAACCAGAATTAATGTTAGTAGACGAGCCAACGTCTAGTTTGGACCCAAAAATAGCAATTGAAATGATGGAGTTGATAAAGGGAATCGCAAACGAGTTAAAAATTCCTGTGTTATGCAATATTCATAATATTGATCTAGCAAAAAAATTTGCAAATAAAATTCTTGGTCTGCAAGACGGAAAGAAAAAATTTGACGATACCACCAATAAGCTAACGCACGAGGTTCTTCAAGATCTATATAAATTTGAAATTTTATAATGAAATCTTTTGAGCTTGATTTAGATACTTATTCCCAGCAAAATTCAAAAAAAATAACAAAAAAAATATTATTTTACCTCTGTCTCGTAGTTGGCATTTTTACTAGTGTTTATTTTATTATTATCCTAGATACAGACTGGCACCGTATAGGATCAGGTGGAGAAATTATTAAGCAATTGTCATATTTTATCGGTCTTGATTTTTCACTCATAAAACACTTGATTATTCCAGCCTTTGAAACATTTTTAATGGCCTGTCTAGGTACGGCTCTTGGTTTATTTCTTTCTTTACCAGTTGCATGGTTAGGAGCAAAAAATGTGACCCCTTTAGGAATGCTAAGTTTTGGATTTGCTAGATTTTTAATGACTATAAGCAGATCTATTCACGAAATAATATGGGCATTAATATTTGTTGGAGCAGTTGGGCTCGGCGCATTGCCCGGTATCTTAGCGCTAGCTTTTCGATCAGTTGGTTTTATTTCAAAGATTATTTCAGAAGCAATAGAGGAGGCGGATAAAAAACCTATCGAAGCAATTAGAGCAGCTGGAGGATCTGGTTTTGATATTATGTATTACGGTATAATACCTCAAATCTTACCAACAGTAATTGGAACTATTATTTTTGAGTGGGATATTAATATTAGAAGATCAGCAATTATGGGTTTAGTTGGTGCTGGAGGTTTAGGCTTGGCTTTTTTTAGACAAATGCACATGTCTAATTACCCGGGAGTTACGACAGTAATAATGTTTATTTTTTTACTAGTCATGATCGGAGAGATTTTTTCAAATTATTATCGAAAGAAAATTATTTAAAACATGAAAGAAATTTATCAAAACAGTACGTCAAAAAAATTTATCAATATTTTTTTATTTTTTTTACTCATATATTTGTCCTTTATTTATTTAGGAATTGACTTTGAAAGATTTTTTTCTGCCTTCGGTAGCTTCGGAAGTATAATAGTAAATCGTTATTATCCGGCGGATATAGAATATATTTTAGACCCAGGCTATCTGCATTCTATTTTAAATAGCATTCAAATGGCTTATGTAGGATTGGTACTAGGAGTAATTATAGCATCAATCCTTTCTTATTTTGCAGCTATAAACATAACACCCAGTAAAAATATTGCGTACCCCATTGGAAAATTTTTTATTATATTTTCAAGATCAATTCACGAGACAATTTGGACCATTCTTTTTGTGACCATTATTGGTTTTGGGATGTTAGCAGGTGTGATGGCGCTAACAATGTACTGCATAGGATTTTTTGGAAAACTTTTCACCGAACAGCTAGAAAATGTAAATATGAAATTAGTTGAAACTATCAGATCTAATGGCGCGAATGAATTTCAGGTTTTTATCTTTGGGGTTTGGCCGCAAGTGAAAACATCATTTACAGGCATATTAATTTATACATGGGATGTGTGTTTTAGAGCTTCAACAATTATTGGTTTTTTTGGAGCAGGAGGAATGGGTTGGTATTTAAAAAGAAATGTATTGCAGTTAGAATATGCAAGAGTTGCATCTATTGTTTTGTCTATTGTGGCCCTAGTTATTTTGTCTGAAATTTTATCCGCTTTTATGAGAAATAAAATTCAAAAAGAAACGCAATAAACAATGTCTTTCTATAAAAACTATCAGAAAGAACTTATCGATTCTATAAATTTGTTTTTAAATAATATTATAACAATTAATAATATTTTTGAAAATTTAATGGAGGAATTTTTTTTAAAAAATTATAATAAAGTAGAAAATCTTACAAATGAAATATCGAATTTAGAAAGTGAATGCGATATGCTGAGAAGAAGAATTGAAAGAAAAATATATCAAGAAACTCTTATTCCAGAACATAGAGGAGACGTTTTGGGACTTTTAGAAAACTTAGATAAAATTCCAGGCCAATTGCAAGGAAATGCACACAGAATCAATACGGAAAAACCAGAAATTTATGAAGAGCTACATGATGATTTTAATAGACTCATCCAAAATAACACTGCCTGCATAAATTTATTAATTAGCGGGTCTAAGCAATATTTTATTAATCCTAAAAAAACCATTGAGGAATGTTTGTTGGTTTCCAGCCAGGAGAGTGTCGGAGACAAAATCAGCACAAAATTAAAAAATTTAATTTTTAACAATACAAGTCTAGAGCTTTCAAAAAAAATACACCTAAGATATTTTGTTGAGAATATAGATGAAGTTTCTAACCTCGCAGAAGATGTGGCTGATCGCCTAATAATATCTTCATTTAAAAATTAATTTAGTGACATATTTATTTTTAGCAATAGTGCTAGGGATCATTGTTGGTGCCAATGACGCAGTTAATGTTTTTGGATCTGCTATTGCAGCTAAAATGATTAAATTTTCTAGAGCTATTATATTTTTTATTATTTTTATAATCTTTGGGTCTGTAATTAATGCGCAATATCCATCTGCTATCTACCAAGCTATTATCCCAGCATACTTTTCAATTGATAAAATTGTGATTATTTTAATACCGGTAATCATTGCTACTTTGTTCTCTATAAAATTAAAAATTTCAAGCTCGATTTCACAGTCACTTATTTTTTCTATCATTGGTTTTGCAGTTGCAAGTGGAATAAATGTAAATTATGAAATTTTTAAACGACTAATTTTTGTATGGGTGCTTACCCCATTTATTTCTTTTATATTAGTGATAGTGTTACATTTATTGATTACTTATTTATTAAATGCATTTAAATTTAACATTTTTTATAAAGATTTTATTATAAGAATTTTATTAATTTTGTTTGGTTGCGTAGCTTCTTTTGCACTAGGTTCTAATTTAACAGCATCTGTCGTCGGTATTTTTTCTCCTTTTTTAAATTCAGCTATTCAAATTCATGAAAGCTTATTGTTTTTTTTGGGATCGCTATGTATTGGACTGGGCGCTCTTCTATTTTCAAGAAAAATTATTGATAATATTGGAGCGAAAGTTTCAAAAATTAATCCCGTTTCATCTCTAGCGATTTTAGGAACGCAAATATTTGTATTATTGTTTTTTTCTTCAAAGTTAATTATTGATTATGTAAATTTAGAATTGGGAATTGATTTATTTGCAATGCCCATTTCCGCATCTCACGTAACTTTGGCTAGCATTCTGGGTATTGCAGTATTTAAAGGATTTAGAGAGACCAATATTAAAAACTGCTTATTTATAATAAGTAGCTGGTTTTACTTGCCAGTTGCTGTTTGTATTTTTAGTTATTACTTATCCCTAGTCTTTAGATAAATCTTTAAAAGAGGGGAGAATATCAAAAAAAGCTTTTATGACATTAAAGTCATATCTCTTCGTCAGGCAACAAACATATTCAGTTGCATAGAAATTTGTATTAGATAGTTTAATAAAATTTACCATAGGTAATTTTATTTGTTCAGTGCTATAAACAAAACCAATACCCATATTGTTTTTTACAGCTTCAAAAATTCCCTCTCTGCTTCCAATTGTGTACAATTTTTTTTTTATTCCCAGATGCATTAATTCTTTTTCAACCAAGGCTCTTGTTTGAGATCCCTTCTCTCTTACAATAAATGTTTCATTTGCAATTTCTTTAAAAGAAATTTTTTTTTCTTTTGAAAGCTTATTCTTAGCTGATGTAAATAATAACAATTTATCTCGCACTAACGGTTTGGAATATAATTGACTTTGGTCATTTAAGTCAGCCAATATTCCAATGTCTATTTCTTTACTTAAAAGTTTTTCTTGAATCTGAGCCGAATTTCCAAAAACAATATTACAATTTATTTCGGGAAATTTTTTTGTGAATTCGCTTAGGATTGGCATCAAATGTATTGGAGCTACAGTTCCAATATTTAATGTTCCGCTAGTAAGTTTCCTGGAAGAGTCTAAAAGGTTTAAGGCTCGCTCATGTATATCATCTATGTCCCTGGTAATGTCATAAAGTTTTCTTCCATAGTCGGTTAGAGCAATTCCTGCACCATTTCTTATAAATAGTTTAATGCCAAATCTGTGCTCAACACTTTTTACTTGTTCAGAAATTGCGGATTGAGAAACATTTAAAACTTTAGCAGCTTTTGTAAAACTTTTGTGCTTTGTTACAGCATTAAAGCTTCTAATTTGAGTGTAATTCATATGAATTTTATATAGTCATTATATATAAAAGCGTAGCGACTAAAAATATTATATTTGCTATATATTTTAAATCTAAATGAACAATCCAGTATCAGTAAATAATCGAACTTATTCTTGGCCTAAAAAAACTACTATAGTTATATGTCTAGACGGAAGTGAGCCCGGCAAAGATGGCTACATCGAAAAGGCTATAGAAATGGGTTTTATGCCATGCATGAAGTCCATTATTGGCAAAGGAACCTATGAAATTGGGAAATGTGCAATGCCAAGTTTTACTAATGTAAATAATTTATCAATAGTTACAGGTACCACACCCGACGTGCATGGTATATGTGCTAATTTTTTTTATAACCAGGATGAAAAAAAAGAAACATTAATGAATGATGATTCTTTTTTGAGAGCGCCAACTATTTTTGAAGCATTTGAAAAATCCGGAGCAAATCTAGCCGTGATTACTGCAAAAGATAAGCTAAAAAAATTACTTGGAAAAAATTTGAAAAAATCTATTTGTTTTTCTGCTGAGAAAGCGAATCTTGCTAACCTAAAAGACTGTAGAATAGAAAATGTATTAAAGTTAGTAGGAAAACCAGTTCCCGAAGTTTATAGCGCGGACTTGTCGGAATTTATTTTTGCTGCTGCAGTAAAAATCCTAGAAAGAGGTGACAAAATTGATTTGATGTACCTGTCTACTACAGATTATATTCAGCACAAATGCGCTCCCGGTAGCGATATAGCAAATGCATTTTACAAAATGATTGATGGCTATATAGAAAAACTTTTATCTTTCGGTTGTAAAGTTGCATTTACAGCTGATCATGGAATGAAAGCAAAAAGCAATGCAGATGGAACTCCAAATGTAATTTATTTACAAGATTTATTAAATAAAAATTTCCCTAAAGAAAGCTGCAATGTCATTTGCACTATTACCGACCCATATGTCATTCATCATGGAGCATTAGGTTCTTTTGTAACGATTTATATAGAAAATAAAGAAAAAATTAATGAGATTAAGGAATATATTCAAAAAATTGAAGGAATCGATGTCGCCCTAACCAAAGAAGAGGCAGTAAGAAAACTAAATCAGCCAGAAGACCGAATTGGTGATTTAGTCGTGACTTGCAAAGCTAGTTTTGCTCTTGGTAAAGGAGAGAAAGATCATGACCTAAGTCAATTGAAAGAGCCTTTAAGGTCTCATGGAGGTTTGGATGAGACTTCTATACCAATTTTTATTTCAGACAAGTTAGATGAGAGTTATAAAAAGAAAAACAAATTACACAATTACGATATATTCGATCTAGCTTTAAATTATGATCGATAATTTTTTTCAAATTAAGGGAACTTACGTGAACGGTCAGTGGATGAACAATCCAAATACGTACGAAGTCATCAATCCCTCCAACGGAAAAAAATTATGCGATGTTCCTATCTCTGACAATGAAGAATTGGAGCTAGCCGTACAATCTGCTGCCAAAGCTCAAAAAATATGGGAAAAAAAATCCCTAGATTATAGAGCAAACGCTCTTTTGAAACTTTGTTCTAGAATTGAAGAAAGAGCAGAAGAATTTGCGCTTATAGACTCTTACGATTCAGGAAATGCGTTAACAGGCATGAGAAAAGATGTGGCAATGAGCATCGAAAACATTAAATATTTTTGTGGTCTAGTTCGGGAAGTAAAGGGTGAAACTTTCTCAATGGAGCCCAAGCACTTAAATTTTACACGGTATCAGCCGTATGGAGTGGTCTTGAAAATTAATCCATTTAATCACCCATTTCGATTTTGTGTAGAAAAAATTGCGGCACCTTTACTAATGGGTAACTCTTTAATTATCAAAAACTCAGAACAAGCCCCGCTCTCTCCACTTAAATGGTGTGAATTACTAAAAGACATTTTTCCAGATGGTTTGATCAATGTTGTTACTGGCGGTCCAGAAGGAGGTTCCTATCTTGTAAAACACCCACTTATTAAAAGAATCGGAGTTATTTCTTCAGTAAATACCGGTATCGCTGTGAACAAAGACGCGGCACCGTATTTAAAAAATGTATCACTTGAATTGGGTGGAAAAAATCCTCTGATGGTCTTTGATGATGCCGATCCTGAATTTGCAGCCGATTTGGCAATTAAAGGAATGAATTTAAGCAGACAGGGACAATCTTGCAGTTCTACTTCAAGAGTTTTGGTTCATAAAAGTTTAAAAAATGATTTTGTAAAACATCTAATTGAAAAAGCAAAAAAAATCCCAGTTGGATTGCCATGGATTGAGACTAATGAAATAGGGCCAATTGTTTCTAAAAAGCAGTTCGAAAAAGTTATGGCATATATTGATTCAGGAAAAAAAGAAGGAGCCAAGTTAGTTCTTGGTGGAGATCAGCCACAAGACCCAGAGTTAAAAAATGGATTTTTTATTAACCCTACTATTTTTACAGATGTGAAGCCAGACATGACTATTGCAAAAGAGGAAATATTTGGTCCAGTAATTTCTGTCTTAACGTGGGAAAGCTATGAAGAACTCATTGAAATTGCAAACTCAACACCCTATGGATTAACATCCATGATAGTCACTAACTCCTTAAGCAATGCAATGAAGGCAGCAGAAGACATTCAGGCGGGCTATGTATGGATTAATACATTTGGAAGATATTCAGGAGCACCTTACGGCGGATGGAAATTGAGCGGCATGGGTGTGGAGGAGTGTTTTGATGAAATGAAAAGCTATGCGAAATTAAAAAACGTAAATATGAAATGGTAAAATATGTGGAATTATTGCAATCCATCAAAGATAGTATTTAAAACGGGAATTTTAGATGATCTCAAATCATTAGATTTAATTCCAAAAAAAAAATATTGTATTTTTACCTATCCAGACGAAATTTTTAAAAATCTAATCAAAAAAATTACAGATGCTCTGGGAGACCCTTTGCTGATCATAGATGAAATATCTCCCAATCCTGATTATAAAAACTTAGAAGTTATTTCAGAAAAGTATAAAAAAATAAGCTCAGATAATCAGCAAATTATATGTCTCGGTGGAGGGTCGGTTATAGACACTGCAAAATTTATAGCTTTTGGACTTGGAGATTTTAACTATACAGTGAATTTCTTAGAAAAAAAAACCAAATATAAAAAGCAAAATCATCCAGATTTAATTTCAATACCAACAACAGCTGGAACAGGAAGCGAACTAACCTGCTGGGCAACTATATGGGATGGAGCTAATCAAAAAAAATACTCTTTAATGCACGAGTGTTTATTTTCTAAATTATCAATTTTCGATTCTAATTTAATGCTTACATTGCCTAAAAAAATTACACTCGAGCCTGGATTGGATGCTATGTCCCACGCTTTTGAGAGCATATGGAATATCAATTCAAACCCACTTTCTAATATCTATGCTATCGAAGCAATTAAAATAATTATGAAGTTTTTGCCGCTAGTCTTAAAAGAACCAAGGAACATTAAATATAGAGAAATGTTAACAATGGGATCTATGTATGCCGGGTTAGCATTCTCAAATACAAAAACTGCAATTTCTCACAATATTTCATACCCTATTACATTAAAATACGGAGTCCCGCATGGTATTGCCTGCTCTTTTACTTTGCCCGCTGTTCTTAAATCAATCATAGGAATAGACAAAACTTGTGATAATAATTTTATAACACTTTTTGGACCAGATTTAGGAAAGGGTCCTGAGATTCTCAAGGATTTTTTTAAATCAATTGATATTTCTATAGATCCCAAAAGTTATATTGGAAACTCCAACGAATGGGATTTGATAGTATCGGAAGCTTTTGACGGAGAAAGAGGAAAAAACTTTATTGGAAATTTAGAAAGTTTACATAAAGCACAAGAATTTATGAAATTATAAATCTTTTGGATAATATTCTTTTCTTTGCAATTTTATCCGGAGCTATTTCCCACGTAACATGGAACATTCTTTTAAAACAGTCTGCGGATAAGATTTTGTTTACAAGAGCATTTACTCTTGTTGCAAGCTTATTGTTTATACCTGTTTTATTTTTTATTAATCCTCTTCCTTCAAAAGCATATCCTTTTTTGATTTTTGCTTTAGCAATTCATGGTCTTTATAAATTTTTCTTGTGTCGCATGTATGATCATTCAGAATTATCTTATGGCTACCCTTTAGCCAGAGGTACACCTTCGTTGTTAGTATTGCTTATAACGCCAATATTTTTTTCTGATCAATTAACAGTAAAAAACGTTTTTTCAGTGTTAGTGTTATGCTCTGGTATTCTTCTGTTAATTTTTGCAGACAGTAGATTTAAAAAAATTAATTTTAAAGGTTTGACTTACTCACTGTTAGTTGCTCTCATGATAGCAATATATACAATCAATGATGCTCTTGGATCTAGGCTCTCAGATTCTATAACTTACCTTATTTATTATTTTGCATTTGATGGAATTGTTTTTAATATTTTGTCAATTTTCATTTTAAAAAATAACAATTTAAAATTAAATTTTTTTAAAAAATATTACAAAGAAATTTTAATATCTTCAGTATTAGCATCATATTCTTACTTTCCAGCCGTATATGGGTTTGGTGTCGCCAATGTTGCAAGCGTAGCATCCTTGAGAGAAGCAAGCATACTCTTTGCGTCTTTATATGGTGTTTTTATATTAAAAGAAAAAATAGGCACTTTAGGAGTCTTGTCCTCATTGTTAATTTTTACCGGAGTCATTTTTATAAAGTTATACGGATAATTTTTTTTGTAATAAATTTTAAAAGTTATAAATTGACTATTCTAAAAACACTTATAAAATCAAAAAATATAGCAATATTTTAAATTCATAAACTAAACTTATTAACCAAGCAAAAATACTTTAATGTTAAAATTTTTCCCTTTAATTTTTGTATTTTTATGGTCCTCTGCTTTTATTACTGGAAAAGTGATTGTGGAAGATTCTTCTCCCATAGCCGCACTTTGTTTCCGTTTTGCTATCGTAACATTTGGTTTTTTTTTTTTATTCATTAATTGCAAAGCAGAAAATATTTCATCCAATAGCTGAAACGAGCAAAGCTATGGCAACTGGTATTTTATTTCATGGAATTTATCTTGGTGGTTGTTGGTTTTCTTTGTCAAAAGGAATGCCAGCAGGAATTGTTGCTTTGATTGTTACCCTTCAGCCTATTCTCACTTCATTGCTAGCAGGTCCTTTGTTGGGAGAGAGAGTTACATGGAGGCAGTGGATAGGAATTATTTTAGGATTTGGGGGAACTTTATTAGTTTTGGGAATCGATGCTTTAGAAGCATTTCCTATGATTGCTCTCACCGCTTCTTGTGTTGCTTTATTAGCTATTACTGCAGGAACCTTGTGGCAAAAAAAATTAAGCATGGACATGCCTCTTTCAGTGAATAATATTTACCAATCCTTTAGCGCAAGTATTTTTCTTTTAATTCTTTCTTTTTCTTTAGAAAGTCCTTTTATTAATTTTACCACTTCTTTTGTATTAGCTATGGCCTGGCAGATTATTGCAGTTTCTTTTGGAGCTTTTACTATTTTAATGTTTTTAATTAAAAAAGGTTCAGCTAGCAAAACCTCTGCTTTGTTTTTCTTAATTCCACCTGTATCAGCAGTTATGGGTTGGCTATTTGTAGAAGAGACCTTGACCACTTATGATCTGATCGGTTTATGCATTGCTACGTTTGGCGTGTATATCGCTACGCGAAAAGAATTGGTCACACATTTGCAAAAAGTTTAATTTTCTAAATAGTATGATAAAGAATATTTTTAAATGAAAAAAAAGGTTTCTATTATAGGTGCGGGAATTGTTGGCCTTTGTTCTGGCTATCATCTTTTAAAGAAAGGACATGAGGTTACTTTTTTTGACAAGAATGAACCCGGCAGTGGTGCTTCTTATGGTAACGCAGGATCTTTTTCTAATTATGGCGCAGTGGGATTAAACCAGCCTTCTATTTTTAAAAATTTACCAAGATATTTATTTAGCTCTTATTCTCCATTATCAATAAAATTCAATTACTTATTGGCAATTATTCCTTGGGCAGTTCGGTTTTTGCAAAACTGCAACCAAAAATCCATGGTGGCTACTGCAGAAAAAATGAATGCTCTACTAGTCCATTCAATTGCTGAGTATGAACAAATCTTTTTAGATATTGGAGCCAGTGATCTTATAGAGCGCACTGGTGTGATTTATATTTATAATGACGCAAATAACGAGAGAGTCCAAGAATCTATTCGTTTGCGAGATTATTTAAAAGTAAAACAAGTTCTATTAAGCAAAAGCGATGTTCATGACATGGAGCCCAATCTTAATCCAGTGTATGAAAGTGGTGTTTTTTTTCCAACAGCAGCACATACTAGAAATCCAAAAAAAATATCAGATAAAATTTTTAATAAATGTTTAGAGCTCGGCGCCGCTTTTGTTAGAGACGATATTAAATATATCGTTCATTCAAAATTAAAATCAGATAGTCAAGAGTATGATTTTGATCAGTTGTTAATTACAGCTGGGGCTTTTTCAAAACAATTTACAGATCAGTTGGGTGAAGATATTCCCCTAGAAATAGAAAGAGGTTACCATGTTCACTTTAAAGATAGTGATAAGTTAATCACAAGACCCATCTGCTCTTTTGATTCAGGAGTTTATTTGTCCCCCATGGATCAAGGACTTCGTGCGGCGGGCACAGTAGAATTTGGTGGATTAAAAAACCCTCCTAGTCCCAAAAGAATTGAATATATCACAAGGGAAGCTAAAAAAATGATTTCCAATTTACCAGATCCTTACGATAGCTGGTTAGGTTTTAGACCAACCTTGCCTGACTTTGTTCCGGTTATTGGGGAGTCTAAAAATTTTCAGAATGTATTTTATGCTTTTGGTCATAATCATTTAGGATGGACTTTGGGTGCGATTACGGGAAGTATTATTGCTAAAATAATCTCAAAAGATGGTGTGAATTTAAATTTTTCTAAATATAGTCCGGCTCGATTTAGATAGGCTCTGAGACAAACGAACCCAAATAAACGTTGAAAATTAAAGCTGATTTTTGAAACTAAGCTGTTTTGATCTTTTTTGCGATAAAATCAGGAAGCTCTTCGTTTTGAGTGTTGTTTGTATTTTCTTTTTCTTCTCTCCAACCTTTAGGTTGGTAAGCGTGCATAACATGTAGTTTGCAATATACTCTGCTTTCCATAGAAGACCTTCCGCAGAAGTAAAAATCTTTTTCATCAGGATGACCAATGGGCCATCTGCACACTTTGTCAGTTAGCTTTTCTAATGGAATAGGATTTTCTGGTTCAAAATCTTTTTCAATAACAATTGCCCTAAGACCTTTGGATCTTCCTTGTCTCTTTTCTCCTTGTTCGCCATTTTCATTAAAAGATCGGTTGTTAATTTTTGGAGCCGAAACCATTCTAGATTGAGCTCTACCTTGAAGGTTAAGTCTGTGAGATTTGCCAATGACAGCATTTCTTGAAATTCCGCTACCTATCATTTTAGAAATTTGGCTAGCAGTATGTCCTTCTGCCCAAAGTTTCTTTAATTTTTCTGTTTTTTCCTCTGTCCAAGCCATTTCAAAAATTTATAGTACTATATATTGGATAAACAAGAAAATAAAACACAAGATGTTGATTAAAAAATGTATGTTTTACAAGCTTTTAAGAGAAATTCTAATTATATACACATTTTTGTGCATTTTTACCACTTTAATTGATACTAGAATATTTCATGACAACAATTGAGCAAAAATACAAAATTGGAAGCAGAAGATTTGGAAGGGTAAACTGGATTGGTCTTTACACGCTTTATATCAAAGAAGTGTTAAGATTTTTTAATGTGTGGATACAAACTATTTTGTCTCCAGTAGTTACTTTTTTTCTTTTTTTAGCAGTTTTTAGTTTGGCGGTAGGAAATGGGAGAGCAGATGTTCTCGGACACAAATTTACAATTTTTTTAGTACCAGGATTAATCGTTATGCAAATGATGCAGAATGCTTTTGCAAACACATCTTCCTCTTTGGTGATTTCTAAAATGCAGGGCAATATTGTCGATCTTTTGTACCCACCATTATCAGCTATTGAAGTGACAGTAGCAATGTTAGCTGGAGGAATTACCAGAGGACTTGTTGTTGGTTTTGCTTCTACCGCAGTCTGCATTATGTTTATTGACGTTCCCATTCATAATGTTTTTATTATCTTTGTTTATGGTTTATTAGGATCCTCTTTGCTAGCCAGCCTTGGATTTCTAGCTGGTCTTTGGTCAGAGAAATTTGACAATATGGCTGCTGTTACTAATTTTATTATTGTCCCACTTTCTTTTTTGTCTGGAACATTTTATTCTATTAAAAACTTGAATATCTACATTGAAACCATTAGTAGCCTCAATCCATTTTTTTATGTGATAGATGGTTTTAGATATGGTTTTTTGGGAGCCTCAGACGGATCGTTAACTGTTGGATTGATTGTTTTGATCATTGCTAATATCATCACTTGGTGCAGTTGTTATTTTTTATTTAACAAAGGCTATAAAATAAAATTTTAATATAATTATGAGCGCATTAGCCAAGACTTATAACAGAAAAAAAATTGCTTTTAAAAAAGGCTCTGGCTCTTTTTTATATTCAACTAATGGAAAAAAATATTTGGACTTTGTTCAAGGTATAGCAGTGAACTCTTTGGGTCACGCTAATCCATATCTTACTAAAGCTTTAATCAACCAGGCAAAAAAAGTATGGCATGTATCCAACGCCTTTATAATTCCTGAGGGAGAAAAATTAGCTAAAAGATTAAAACAAAATACATTTGCAGATTATGTCTTGTTTCAAAATAGCGGTGCAGAAGCAACAGAAGCCGCAATCAAAGTGGCAAGAAGATATTTCTACTCAATCGGACAACCTCAAAAAAATAGAATTATCTGCATTAAAAACTCATTTCATGGAAGAACATTAGCCACGATCTTTGCAAGCGGTTCTAAAAAAATGACCGAAGGTTTTGGACCCAAGGTAGCGGGATTTGATCATTTTAATTTTGGCGATCATGACAAATTAAAAAAATTAATAACCAAAAAAACAGCTGCCATTATGGTTGAGACCGTAATGGGAGAAGGGGGCATTAAAGTTATACCAGGGCACTGTTTGAGAGGATTGAGAAAACTTTGTGATGAGAAAAAAATTTTATTAATTCTTGATGAGGTTCAATGTGGAATAGGTAGAACGGGAAAATTTTTTGCCTTTGAGCACGCTAATGTAAAACCAGATATTGTGCCAATAGCAAAAGGAATTGGCGGTGGCTTTCCTATGGGCGCAGTTTTGATGAGCAAGAAGGCTGCTTCTGGAATGATTCCAGGAACACATGGCTCTACTTTCGGTGGAAACCCTTTGGCAATGAGTGTTGGTAATGCAGTTCTTGATATGATTTTAAAAAAAGGATTTCTGCAAAATGTTGTTAAGACCTCTAAGTATTTTCACTCTGAATTAAAAAAAATACAAATAAAATTTCCAAGCATCATTAAAGATGTAAGAGGGGTTGGTTTATTGGTGGGCTTGCAACTTTTTGAAGATCAAACTAAGTTCATAGAAAAATTGATGGATAATAAACTTTTAACCATTAGAGCCGCCGAGAATGTAATAAGATTATTGCCACCACTAACAGTTAAAAAATCTGAAATAGATTTGGCTATAAAAATAATAACTCAAGTTTGTAAGAATTATAAATAGTATGAAGCATTTTTTAGATCTTAGTCAAATTGATAAAAAAGAACTTAGAAGCATCCTTGACGAAGCAAAAAGAAGAAAAAAGAATTGCTCTACTAAGGGCAAAGTAGTGGTGAGTGAAAAAAGTTCAGCACAAGATAAATTGTTGCTAATGATTTTTGAAAAACCATCAACTAGAACAAGACTTTCTTTTGACCTTGCAATGAGACAATTGGGAGGACAAACAATTGTTATGAACTCCAACGATATGCACCTAGGCAAAGGGGAGGAGAGCATTGAGGATACTGCAAAAGTTATTTCTTCTTTTTCAGATATAGTGATGTTTAGAACTTTTGCTCACAAATCCTTGATTGAATTATCGAATTTACTAACAGTCCCTTTAATTAATGGTCTAACGGATCATTCGCATCCATGCCAATTGCTTAGTGACGTTCTTACTTTTGAGGAAAACAGAGGATCCATCAAAGGAGCCAAAGTTGCCTGGATCGGGGACGGTAATAATGTAACCAATTCTGCAATTGAAGCCGCAGTACAATTCGATTTTCAATTAAATATTTCATGTCCAAAAGGCTATATGCCTTCGAAGAAAACATTAGATTGGGCTAATTCTAAAAATGGAAACATAGTTATATTCAAAGATCCAACAAAAGCAGCAAAAGATGTTGATTGTATTATGAGTGATAAATGGATTTCTATGGGTGACAAGGTAAATGTTAAGGAAAAAAAGAAGGCACTGAAACCCTATCAGGCCAATAAAAAATTAATGAGCTTTGCGAAAAAAGATGCGATCTTCATGCACGTATTACCAGCGGCCAGAGGAGAAGAGGTTACAGCTGATATTATAGACGGTAAGCAATCGCTTGTATGGCAACAGGCTGAAAACAGACTTCATGGTCAAAAAGCAATAATAGACTGGTGTTTAGATTAACTTCTCCAAAAAGAGGGAAGAAACAAAACAAGAACTGTAAAAAATTCTAATCGTCCTAACAACATTCCAAAACTCAAGTACCACTTAGTAAGATCAGGTAGATATTTAAAACTTCCATTCGGGCCAATTACCTCCCCAAGTCCAGGTCCCACATTAGAAAGTGAAGTGGCTGCCGCAGAAATTGCAGTGACAAAATCAAGTCCTGACAAAGAAAGAAGAGCGGTTAAAATAAAAAATATAAAGATATACAAAAAAACAAAAGTTAACACCGAAGTTAACAAAGTATCACCAATTGCTTCTCCTCGATACTTCATGGGAAATACCCCGTTCGGGTAAATAATTTGTTTAATCTGTCTTTTAATAAATAAATTTAATATTTGAAATCTAAATATTTTAATTCCACATGTTGTAGATGCGCTACAACCACCGACAAACATTAATATGATAAAAAAGAAGGAGGAAAAATTACCCCAAGAACCAAAATCTTCGGTTGTGAATCCTGTTCCTGTTAAAATGGAAACCACATTAAATACAGTCTCTCTTATATTGTGAGGAATAGATTCTTTAACAAAAAAATAAGAGTATGCAAATATGATTAGAGAAGCGAAGAATGTAAAAGTAAAAAAACCTCTAATTTGAGGGTCTTTATAAAAGACAAATATTTCACCCTTGATAAACTTTAAATAACTTAAGAAAGGAATGCTTCCACAGATCATAAAAACTATTGCAACAATCTCAATCGTTGTAGAATCGAAATATCCCATAGATTGCGTGTGGGTAGAGAACCCGCCTGTTGAAATAGTTGTAAATGAATGCGCCACCGCATCAAAAACATTCATTCCCAAGAAATAAAACCCAAGTGCGCAAACTAAAGTTAAAATAAAATAAATTTTAGCACAGACTAGGGCAATTTCTTTTGAGCTTGGTAGTATTTTTTCGAATTCAGCACCTTCGGATTTAAACAAGGACATTCCACCAATATTTAAAAGAGGCAAAACTGTAATTGCCATGACAATAATTCCAATGCCACCTAACCATTGTAGAATTGCCCTCCAAATCAAAACACCTTTTGAAGCAACCTCAATATTATCCAAAATAGTAGAGCCTGTTGTGGTGATACCTGACATAGATTCAAAAAAAGCATCGGTAAAAGATAATTTTAAAGAGGAAAACATTAGTGGAAAGCTTGCGAATAAAGTGATCGCAATCCAGGAAAGCGAGGTCATCATAAAAACCTGCTTAATATTTAGATTCTTTTGTTCTGTTTGGTTGGTGATCAACAAAAGATAACCAATGAATATTGAAAAAATAGACCAAAATAAAAAGTTGTGAGATTTGTCGCCAATGGTTATTTCCACGAAATAGGGAATAAGCATAGATAGCCCCAAAATAATAAGCAAAGCACCAATAACTAAAAAAACTGTTTTTGTTCCATCTTTCATAATTTTGCTAACGAATCCAAAAATATATTAATTCGTTTTTAAAACAAATGATGATTCATAAGGAAAATACATGACAAAAATTTAGTTTTTGAGTTATAAGGAATGAATTTCTTAACATGATTGATAACGAGTATTTAGAATCAAAAGCCTGGCCATTTGTTGAAGCAAGAGAACTTTTAAAAAAAAGAAAAAAACTTTTTGAAAAAAAGGGCTATGCTTTGTTTCAAACGGGATATGGCCCAAGTGGATTGCCACACATAGGAACATTTGGAGAAGTGTGTAGAACCACCATGGTCATTCAGGCATTCCAAAAAATTTCCGATATTCCAGTTAAGCTATTTACTTTTTCGGATGATATGGATGGACTAAGAAAAGTTCCTGAAAATATTTCTAATAAAAAAGCATTAGAAGACAATCTTCATAAGCCACTAACTAGTGTCCCAGACCCATTTGGAAAATTTAATAGCTTTGGTGAGCACAATAACGAAATGCTGAAAAGTTTTTTAGATCAGTTTAATTTTAATTATGAATTTAAAAGCTCCACCACTTTGTACAAGTCAGGTATTTTCGATGAAGCTTTAAAACTTGTTCTTAGTAAATACGATCAAATAATGAACGTAGTTTTGCCAACTCTTGGAGAGGAAAGAAAAAAATCTTATAGTCCATTTTTGCCAGTCTGTCCCGAAACAGGAAGGGTATTGGAGGTGGCAATTCTAGAAAGAGATCTTCAGAATTATGAGATCGTTTACGAGAGTAACGGAAAAAAATTTAAAACAAAAGTAACAGGTGGTAATTGCAAGCTTCAGTGGAAGGTAGACTGGGCTATGAGATGGTACGCACTAGAAGTTGATTTTGAGATGTATGGAAAAGACCTGATTCCGAGCGCAGAGTTATCACAGCAAATTTGCAAAATTCTTGGGCAGACTCCTCCCAATGGATTTTATTATGAATTATTTTTGGACGAAAAAGGAGAAAAAATTTCCAAATCCAAAGGAAACGGTATTTCCATTGAAGATTGGTTAAAGTATGCAAGTCCAGAAAGCCTGTCTCTTTATATGTATCAAAATCCACAACGAGCTAAGAAATTGTATCCACAAGTTATTCCCAAAGCAGTAGATGAGTATTTGTCCTTTTTGGAAAAGTTCCAAGATCAGCCCATGAAAGAACAGTTGGGAAATCCTGTTTGGCATATTCATAATGGTAATCCACCAAAAGAAAAAACCATTATTACCTTCGGTGTTTTATTAAATTTAGTAAGCGCAAGTAACGCTGCTAATGAGGAAGTTTTGTGGAAGTTTGTTAAAAATTTTAGACCTGAGACTGACAGATCTCAACATCCTATACTGGAAGGATTAATTAAGAACGCAATCTCTTATTTTAATGATCACGTTAAAATTAATAAAAAATACAGAGCAGCAAACGAGCAGGAGAAAAAAGCCCTTTTGGAATTGAATGAGGAAATAAAAAAGATGCCAGAAGGTTTAACCCCTGAAGAAATGCAGACCATAGTTTTTACAGTAGGTAAAAATTACTACCCAAAAGAAGAGCTAAGAAATTGGTTTAAGGCTATTTATGAGGTGGTTTTTGGAGACGAACAGGGACCGCGCGTGGGTTCTTTTATTTGTTTTTTTGGTAAGGAAGAAACAATAGACCTGATTAATAAATCGTTAAATAGAAATTAGTTATCAATGATGTATGAAATTATAAGTTCTCTGCTCAAAAAAGCAGATCCAGAACTTTCTCATGGTCTAGCCATTAAGTTTCTAAAAAATAACTTTTTACCACTACAGCTTTTTACAAGCAAAATATCAAAAAAATTAGAAATGAATGTGCTGGGAAAAACCTTTAGCAACCCAATAGGATTGGCAGCAGGATTTGATAAAAATGCAGAAATTTATAATTCTATTTTTAAACTTGGATTTGGATTTGCAGAAGTGGGAACCATCACGCCATTACCACAGTCAGGAAACCCAAGGCCAAGAGTATTTCGATTGGCTGAGGACAAAGCAATCATTAATAGACTCGGCTTTCCAGGTGTTGGGATGCTTCAAGTTAAAACAACCCTAGATAATAACAAACCCAATGGAATATTGGGTGTTAATATTGGTCCTAACAAAGATAGCGAATCTAAGATTGAGGATTACCTGAAGTGTTTTGAGCTCTTTTGCGATGTATGTGATTATGTTTGCATTAACATATCTTCACCCAACACTCCAAATCTTAGGGACCTCCATGAAAAAAGCAAGATAGAAGAGTTATTGAGTTCGATTAAATCAAAACAAAAAGAACTAAACAATGCCACTCGTATTCTTCTTAAAATTTCACCAGATATTAGTGAAAAAAACATTTCAGAGCTTGCAGCCATTGTGCTGGATAAAAAAATTGATGGAGTGATATTGACCAACACTACGATTAACAGAGATAGCAGCCTGATTAATAAAAATAAAAATGAAATGGGAGGTCTTTCGGGTGAGCCATTAGAGCAATCGTCTAATTTAATTATCAAGCAATTTTACAAAATATTAAAAAAAAAAATACCAATTATTGGCGCAGGAGGAGTCCACGACGGAAAATCTGCTTTTGCAAAAATTAAATCTGGCGCATCCTTATTGCAGCTTTATACATCCCTAGTTTATGAAGGTCCTTATGTTGCTAATAAAATCAATGAGGAATTAGAAGAGCTATTGGAATTAGAAGGTTATGAAACCTTAGAAGATGCCGTAGGTAAAGATTGCGTATAATAGAATTAAATGAGCTAAAAGAACGTTTCCAGTAAGAAAAAACCTCATTCTCATATAATCAAGCAAGGTATTTTTAGTAGTTTTTTTATCGCACATATAAATGAGCACATAAATCATCATATAAACAAATGTTTTTAGAGCGTAGGTCACAAATAGCTCTGTCGACATAACAACAAGAGGAAATCCAACAGATAAGAATTTGAACAAAGTATTTTCTGATTGCTTGGGAAGTGCAATTAATTTCATCCATAAAGATCCAGATAAAAAACAAAGAATAATTGCAGAGTACAAAAAGAATATATCAATAAAAAAATTATAGCCCTCAAGGGCTGTCATAATTGAAAAAAGATAAAATGGAATTAAGCCAGAGTAGCCTAACACATGAATAATTTTATTAGGGCCCATTAAATAAATCTTTTAAATCCGTAGGCTGCAATTATTCCGATAACAACGGCTAAAAATACACAGCTGATAGCATAGACTACAGAAAAGTTTTGAGAAAGATTTACAATAAACTCAGTAATGAAATTTAGCTCAGCAGAGGAGTGAGGTACAGAGGTGATGTTAGCGATTGGTATGATTTTGTGAAATAGCAAGTCGTATCCAAATTTAAAACCAAAAACTAATACCAGTATTGACATCATTGCTCTTAACTCTTCACTTTTTAATCGACCACTTATTTTAGTTCCAAATTGAGCTCCAATAACGGAACCTACTACCAAAATAAGAACCAGATAAATATCTATAGTATTATTAGTTAGGGCGTGCAGCAAAGTGACAATTGCCATAATAAAAATCATTACAAAAAGAGAAGTTCCAGGAACCAGTCTTGCTGGCATCCCCAAAACATAAATCATAATTGGCACAAGTAAAAATCCACCACCAACACCCATCATGGAAGAAAGAATTCCCACAACTATTCCAAAAAAAATAGGAGGAATAATGCTAATATATAATTTTGATTTTCTTATTCTCATCTTGAACGGAAGATTGTGCAACCAATAGTGCTTATGTAATTTTGTTCGGATAAAACGATTTAATTGAATTCTTCTAATCTCAATTAAGCTCTCAATTAACATCGATATTCCAATGCCGCTCAATAAAACACAATACATTATCGAAATAATATTATTGAGGGAACCTTGTGATAGAAAAAACTTAAACATTATCATTCCACCAATAGAGCCAAACACTCCCCCAGATAAAATTAACAAACCCATTTTGATATCTAGCTGGTCCTTAAACCAATGGGCCAGTGTTCCAGAAACAGATGCGGCTAAAATATTATTTGCTCCATTTGCAACGGCATAGATCGGGGGTATTCCCAAAAAGATTAAAATAGGAGTGATTAAAAATCCACCCCCAATACCAAGCAATCCTGCAAAAAAACCAACAACTACACTGATAATTAGAAGTGTTGCTATATTGATAGAAACATCAGCAATGGGCAAATAAACTTGTAGCATTAATTAAAAGAAAACTCCTTAATAAGGCAATATTCTTCAAGTAGTTAAATGTCAAATTTGCAAAATAATGGCTTGACCAGAAAACCTTATCAAAATATACCCCTTGCCGGAGAAGCTTATGGCAAATTTATGTGAATTGACTGGGAAAAGACCAATGAGTGGTCACATGGTTAGTCATGCAAACAACAAAACAAAAAGAAAATTTTATCCTAATATTAAAAAAGTCACTTTAAGAAGCGAAGTTCTTAATAAAAATATCAGATTCAAAATTTCAACAAGAGCTTTAAAAGCAGTAGATTACAGAGGTGGGATAGATGAGTTCTTAATTAGAGCTAAAAATAAAAAATTAGCTTTAAGAGTAAGAAAAATCAAAAAAGAGATAATGGCCAAATCTCTTTAGGTATCTGAAAAATCTAAAAATTATACCCTTTGTTATTTTAATGATGCTGATTGTGTTGGCATCTAATTATTTAGTTCAGTTCCCTTTTAAATATTTTCAATTAGACAGCATTTTAACTTGGGGTGCATTTACTTATCCGGTTGCATTTTTAGTTACGGACGTAGCTAATCGTATCTACGGTTTTCCATTTACTAGAAAAGTAATTTTTGTAGGATTTGTTTGGGGTGTTGTTGTTTCTTATTTTTTCACTTTAAGTCCAATCGATTTAATCGGTATTCGAATTGTAATTGCTTCCGGAACTGCTTTTTTAATAGCTCAAATGATGGATGCTAAAATTTTTGATAAGTTAAGAAATAATAAGCGCTGGTTTGTTCCTCCTTTTGTTTCTTCTTTCTTTTCATCCGTAACCGATACAGTATTATTTTTTTCAATTGCATTCTATGGAACAGACGTTCCGTGGGTTACTCTTGGACTGGGAGACTTTAGTGTGAAAATTTTATTAGCAATTGTTATGCTAATTCCTTTTAGAATTATTATTGCAAATTTATTAGCGGGTAAGCGTTCTTCCATCAGCTGAAAATAGCTCAACCAATCTATCAACCATCGCATCACCCAATTCTTGAACATCAGCAATTTTAATTGCTTGTTTATAATAGCTAGAAACATCATGGCCAATACCGATAGCATTAATTTCAATGTCTTTACTTTCCTCAACCCATTTTACAACTTTTTTTAAATGCTGTTCTAAATAATTTCCTGAATTAACCGATAGGGTCGAGTCATCAACTGGGGCTCCATCAGAAATAACCATAATAATTTTTCTTTCTTCTTTTCTTTTTTTTAGTCTATTGAAAGCCCACAATATTGCCTCTCCATCAATGTTTTCTTTTAAGATTCCTTCTTTCAACATTAGACCCAAATTATTTTTTGCCCTTCTCCAGGGCGTATCAGCAGATTTGTAAATGATATGGCATAGGTCATTTAGTCTGCCAGGATTATTTTTTTTATTTCTCATCCAAAGTTCTCTGCTTTTTCCACCTTTCCAATTTAATGTAGTAAATCCAAGAACCTCCACCTTCACAGAGCAGCGCTCTAAAGTTCTTGATAAAATATCAGCACAGATTGCAGCTATAGTTATGGGTCTTCCTCTCATAGATCCAGAATTGTCTATCAATAAGGTTACTACTGTATCTTTGAAGTCGACATCTTTTTCTTTTTTGTAAGAAAGAGAATTAAAAGGATCCATAACTACCCTTGGTAACTTAGAGGCATCCAAAATTCCCTCTTCCAAATCGAAACTCCAAGATCTATTTTGTTTTGCCAATAATTTTCTTTGCAGTTTATTTGCCAATCGAGATATAAAATTTTGCAGACTTGATAGCTGCAGGTCTAAGTTGCTTCTTAATTTTCTAATTTCTTCTTCGGTAATTAAATCTTTAGCATCAATAATTTTGTCGAACTGATTTGTAAAAACAGAGTATTTTCTGGGATCTCCATCTTTTAGCGGCTGCCTTTGACCTTGAGGAAGGTTTTCATCATCACTGTCTTCTAGCATCATTTCCTGATCACTTTGACTAGGATCAAATTCAATTTCAGGAACAATATTATCCATATCAAATTCTTGATTTTTAGATTGCTGATTTTCTTCTTCCGTAGATGCTTGCTGATTTTGGTTATCGCTATTATTTTCGTCGTCGTTTTGATTTTCTAAATTTTCAGGTTCGTTTTTTTGATCGTTAATTTCCAATTCTTGAATAATAGAATTGACCAAGGCAGTATATTGCTGCTGATTATCTATGAATGTGTTTAAATCTTTGAGTTTGTTTAATATTTTTTTATCAAACAAATCATCCCATTGTTTAAAATCTTGTTTTTTGCTTTCATCGACTTGAAGATTCATCATATTTCTTCTTAGATATGTTTCAAAAGCATCCGCTATAAAATTTTGAGAATGAACATCACTATGTAAAAGTTTTTTCTTGTAGAAATTGTTTAAATTTTTCTGAATGCCCAAATACTGATCGGATCCAATTTTTTCATACCTAATTTTTTCTGCAATTTGGTAGAGACTTTTGCTTACAGTTCCCCTGGGCTCATTTTTCTTGGAAATATCCTCATCATTGTACCTAATGCGAAGTGCCTCAGAATCTGCAGTGGCTCTGGCTTCCAACATTTCGTCAGCATTATCTATAGAAATAATTTTTGGTATATGGACCCTGGCTGCTTGCTGATTGTCTTCGAGAGCAATTGTCTTTCTTGCTATTGCTTTTGCGGTCGAAAATACTGCGTTCTTGAAATTTTCTAGAGCTTGTTTATTGTCCATTATTTTTTCCTACTGATTTTTCAGTAGAAGAGGAGTTAATCTCATTTCCAAAACATCTTTGGTAATATTCTGCAACGATTGATCTTTCTAGTTCATCGCATTTATTTAAAAAAGAAACTTTAAATGAGTGCTTCAAGTCTTTAAATATATTGTAGTTTTCTGACCAGGTAATTACTGTTCTTGGACTCATTACAGTTGATATATCACCATTTGCAAAACCTTTTCTGGTTAGATTTGCTACTTTGACCATATTGTTTACTAGTTTTTTACCGTCAGCATTATTTAAGAACTTGCATTTTGATAAAACAATTTCCTCTTCTTTTTCGGGCTTTAGATAATTAAGAGTTGCAACAATGTTCCACCTATCCATTTGCCCCTGGTTTATTTGCTGAGTCCCATGATAGAGCCCACTCGTGTCTCCCAATCCAATAGTATTGGTTGTGGCAAACAGTCTAAAACAAGCATGCTGTTTAATAACTTTATTTTTATCAAGAAGAGTAAATTTTCCATCGCTTTCCAGCACTCTTTGGATAACAAACATAACATCCGGTCTTCCAGCATCATACTCATCAAAAACTAAAGCAACTGGATTTTGAAGAGACCATGGCAAAACACCTTCTTTGAACTCTGTTATTTGCTTATTGTCTTTGATGACAATTGCGTCTTTTCCAATTAAATCAATTCTACTGATGTGGCTATCTAGGTTTACGCGAACACAAGGCCAATTTAATCTTGCAGCTACTTGCTCTATGTGAGTTGATTTTCCAGTTCCGTGGAAACCCTGAATGAGAACTCTTCGGTTGTGTGAAAATCCAGCCAAGATTGCTAAAGTAGTTTCTTTGTCAAAAATATAGTTATTGTCTATATCTGGAACATACTCGTTTGTTTTAGAGAAGGCCTCTACAGTGATATTGGTATCAATACCAAAAACTTCTTTAACTGATATTCTAATGTCAGGTTTATTTTCAAATGTGGATGTAGTACTCATGCAACCTCAGTGTTTTTGTTAATAGAATTGTTTAAAAATGCGTATGCTAGTGTAATTTCTTTTAGTTTTTCTTCGTATTTTTTGTTGCCAGCATTAATATCAGGATGATATTTTTTGACAAGTTTTTTAAATTGTACCCGAATATCGCTCCAATTTACTTCGGAGTTTAATTCCATTTTCTTTAAAGCCAGGACTTGCGTGTGGTTATATTTGTCTCCAGTGTATGAAGTTGAACTTTTGAATTTATTGAAAAAAAGCAGCTCATCTTCAATGGCATTGTTCCATAATTTTTGAAAAAAAGTGTCTTTGTTTCCGAATTTTTGTGTCTTCTTATGAAAAGTGAGATCGTCATACATAAAATTTTCAATTTGCGATTGGGACATGCCGTCAAAAAAATCCCATTTTTGATTGTAAATTTTTATATGATCCTCGCAGAACCAGAGAAAAGTATCGGCATCTTTGCTAGGAGCCTTAAATTCTCCAGTGACTTTGCAATCATCCCAATCGCACTCTAATTTTTCCTTATTAATATGCTCTTGATGATGATCAAGGCAATACCAGTGGTATTCTTTATTTTTTTTATCCTTGATTAGAACTTGTTTAAAAGCCCTTTCTTTGCATTGAAATTTTTCACAATTTTTTTTCATAACGATTAAAAATTGATACTATAATAAATTAAATAAATATGGAAAAAAATCTTGCTTCTTTTATAAAAAAAAAAATTCAGACCAATCTTGGCCTTCAAGACGTTGAGGTTATTAACAATTCTCATCTGCACCAGCACCACAGCTCCTCACCCAAGAATGGCAATAGCCATTTTCAATTGATCGTATCGTACAAGGAAATGCAAGGATTGAGTCGCATTCAAATACACAAAAAAATTTATGCAGCGCTAAAAGAAGAAATGATTCAGTTTATTCATTCTTTGGAAATTTTAATTAATGAATAGAGTCTTTTTTTGGCAAAACCATTTTGATTTGGGTAATTTGATTCTTGTTTTTATTAACAATTTCATAACGAATATCGCCAAAAGAAAAGATCTGCCCAACATCAGGAAAAGATTCAGTTTCATGAATTATATAACCTGCAATAGTTGAGTAAAAAGTGTCTGGAATTTGGATATCTAATTCTCTGTTAATATCTCGAATGTTAACATCGCCCCTAATTCTATAGGTGTTGACGTCAATTTTTCTTATGCCAATAGTTGAAAAATCTTTTTCATCAAATATATTTCCTACAATTTCTTCAATAATATCTTCCATGGAAATCAAGCCCATTAGCTCTCCATATTCATCAACCACAAAAGCAAGCTTTTCTTTTCTTTGAATAAATTCGTTCAACTGATCTTTTGCTTTAGTTGTTTCTGGAACGAACCACGGTTTTATTAAATTCTCTTTAATTTTTGCAATATCTAACTGACCTTGGTCATTTAAGTTAGTTAGAACATTCTTGGCATGAATTAATCCTAAGATATTATTGGGATTTTCTTTCCACACAGGAATTCTGCTGAATGAACTTTTGGAAATTCTTGGGAAAAACTCATTTTTATTATTTAAATCTATCGAGTAAATATTTTTTCTGTGGGTCATAATTTTTTCTACAGTGATTTCTTTTAAATCCAAAATCGCATTAAGCATATCTCCCTCATCCTTTAGCAATCTACCCTCGTCTTCATGCATATTGATAATATTCCTAATATCCTCGCGAGCAGTTTTTGAGGTTGCTTTGTTTTCCAGATCAATTCTCATAATTTTAAAAAAAGACCAGTTGATTACTTTGACAAGCAGCATAATGGGAGTGATTATTTTGGAAAAAACAATTAAATATTTTGACATCGCTAAAGCAAACCTATCCGGTCTTATTAATGCATAATTTTTTGGTAACACTTCAGAAAATATTACAATTAATAAAGACATTAAGATTGTCGAGTAAAGAATTCCCTTGTCCCCGTAATATTTAATTAGAATTGCTGTCGTCAAAACAGAAGCTAAAATATTCACAAAATTATTTCCTATTAGTAGCGAACTAATAAAATCACTCTTATTTTTGATTAAATGAAGCAATTGTTGGGCTCTCTTGTCACCTCGGATAGCCAGTTTATGAATTTTGCTTTTAGAAACCGAGGTGATTGAGGTTTCAGATCCAGAAAGCAGACCTGATAACAAAAGCAAAAAAATAACAATTAAAATAGATGCAAGAAGATCTTCAGGCATTAATCAATTCGTTTCTTATGAGTGGTATTAATGTTTTTTCTAATGTTGTTTTGTAAATAAGTGCTTTACCAATTTTTTTAAGCAAGATTAGATTTATTCGATTAGAATTATTTTTTTTATCCTTCTTCATTATTTTGGAAAAATTTAAAAGCTGCCTTAAATGTAAATATTTTTTAATAGAGTGGTTAAGATTAAGGTCAGCATACAAATTGCTTATTTTTTTCAGTTCTGCTTTGCTTAGAAAGCCCAGCTTAGTCGATACCTTGCTAGCAGCCATCATGCCAATAATTACAGCTTCCCCATGATTGAGTTTTGATGAATATTTTAAATGCGATTCCAAAGCGTGCCCAAGAGTATGGCCAAAATTAAGTATAGCTCTCAAGCCTTTCTCTTTTTCATCTTTTCCGACCACAATAGACTTGCTTCTACAGCTAATTTCAATTGCCTTAAGTATTGCCTGGTCATTCGAGCGATTAATTATTTCATGGCCACGATCACACAGCCAAAAGAAAAATTTTCTATTCATGATAAGGGAATATTTTAATATTTCAGCAAAGCCAGAAATCATTTCTCTTTTTGGAAGAGAATTTAAAACTTCAATATCAATCAATACAAACTTTGGATGATAGAAAGTTCCAATTAAATTTTTTCCATAACTATTGTTAACTCCGGTTTTGCCTCCGACAGAAGAATCGACCTGAGCCAAAAGTGTTGTGGGAACTTGAACAAAACTAATGCCTCTTTTGAAAATGCTAGCGGCAAATCCTATTACGTCACCAACGACACCACCCCCAAATGCAACAATTGTGTCATTTCTATCAAAATTATTTTTAGTTAAAAATTCCAAAACCTTATTCACCTCAGATAAATTTTTATTTTTTTCTCCAGACGGAATAGTTAGAAAATAATTTTCTGTTGTTCGGGACATAGATGCCCTGATGATTTTTATGTATTTGGTTGGAATCTGGGCATTGCTTACAAATAATATTTTTTTTGAGTTTTTGCAGTATTGGGTATAAAATTTATTAAAATTTTTTAAAACATTTTTGCCAATTATGATGGGGTAGCTATTATTCTTTAATTGTATTTTAATATTCTTTAAAAACTTCATAAATATTTTCTTATTTCGTTAGCAGCTTTTTTTTTATTCATTTCACTGGCTTCAATTCTTATCATTGCAAGTTTATAAATAGGAGCCCGTTCTTTTAGAATGTTTTTAACAGAATCTTCTAATTTTTCATAATTTAGCATTGGCCTTATATTTTTTGATAGCTTTATTCTTCGAACCAGAGTTTTGATATTTACATCAATCCAGACAGACAGTGATTTTTTTAGTACGATTTGTCTAACTTTATTGTTTAAAAAGGCACCACCACCTAAAGCAATTACTTTTTTCTCACCGTCGATTAAGTCGTTACATATTTTTTCTTCAATTTTCCTAAAGTAATTTTCCCCTTTTATTTTAAAAATATCTTTAATTTTCATGTCTAGTTTTTTTTCAATTTCTTTATCGATATCAAAAAATTTAATGCCAAGACTGCTTGCCAGTTCTTTGCCTACAGAGGTTTTTCCAGACCCCATCATGCCCGTTAAAACGATAGTATTAGTCATTGATCTTTAATATTATATAAATTATTAACATATTTTAGACTTAAATTTTTATATACTAATTTCATCAATGTTTAAAAACAAACCTGTTTGGACAATTCTTTTGATTTTTTCACTCATAGTGGGAGTGATGATTTTTGTAAATTCTCTAGATATATCCCCTTCGTCAAAACCAGTTGAAAAAAAACTGCCTAATGAAAATATTTTGGAAGTTGTTAAATAAACTAATATTTAGCGCTCTTTTCTGCACCATTTTGTTTGTGCACCCTTCTTTGTCAGAGATTAAAGATATTTGGCAGCAGTCCAAGATTATCAAGGAGACGGAAAGTAATAAAAATTTGGAAACTCAAATCCAGAATGATTTGCCACCTACAACGATTAACCAAATTCCAAAAGCAGAGCTACAGATTTCTAACATCAGTCAATCCGCGATAGAAGAAAGCAATAGAGAAGTTATTTTTGGTATTTACGATCCTGGCACCACCAATATACCGGTGAATTTTTGGAACAGCATTCCAGCAGATGATTTTAGTAATTTTCAAAAAGCTATGTTAGGAGGAAATAATACCATCGTTACAAATCAGCTCATATCAAAAATATTTTTTAGCAAAACTAATTTATCTAACTTTGACGATAAAGGTTCGGCATACTTAAATTTTGTAAGTGCTTTTTTAGCTCATAGCAAAGACGTTAAATTAATCGATTCTGTCATTGATCAAAACAACCTTCTTTTAAATAACGAACAATTGTTAGATTTTTTAATTAATAACAATTTTTCATCTTACCAAATTGACAAGGCCTGCAAATATGCAAAAAATTTAGGAGCTGAAATAAAGAATTTTGATTTACAAAAAATTAAAATATTTTGCCTGATCAAGTCTAAAGAAAATAAAAAAGCTTTAGCCAATCTTGAGCTTATTAGAGAAAATGGATTTAAGGATGATTTTTTTATTCAAAAAATAAATTATTTGCTTGGCATGTTTTTATCTAAAAAAGGAGACAGCAAAACAGACACCTTGTTAAACATCCACTTATCCTTTTTATCTGATCCAGAATTCAATCCTAGCTACTCTGTTTTTAAGGGTGATTTGAATAAAACAAAGTATTTTTTCAATAGCCCTTTTGCTAAAAAAGTGCTTTCGGATAGCAAAGATAATAAAAAAGAATTTTCAACAGAGGAAGATTTCGCGTTAGTTCAGTTTTTAGAAGAGGGATCCAATCTCGAAATTTTTCAAATAGAAAAACTTTTCCCTATTTATAAAAAAATAGTTTTTGGCATTGAGGACTTGCTTAACCCCAATGAGGCTTATTCAAAATACCATATCGCCAAGGGTAGGGCTTTATTATATCAGGCAATGCTTTTAACGAGAGATCAGCAACAAAAACATCTATTTATTTTAGAGTTAAGAAATAGCTATAAAAAAAGTAACTTTTTTAATTTAGGCGATACAATATATTCTCAGTTAGTCACAAATATTGACCAAAAATATTTAACAAAAGACGCAATAGAAGAAATTGCCAAATATTCAGAAAGTTTGAAGAAAAAGAAATCTAACTTAACAACAAATGACAAGTATTTGCACCAGTCAGATGCGGCCCTTTTATTAGCGGATGAAAAATCTAATGACAAACAAAAAAAATTACTAGAAAAATTTTCTAATTTAACTGATGATAAAAAATATCAAATTACACCTAAGGACAGAGCCATGATCAGTTTGCTCTCTCAAAAAAAATCTTATTTACCTAGCGGGTTAAGAAAATTTGCAAATTCTGACGATATTTACATTCCCAATAAAATTTACAACATGCTGGATAAGAAAGATAACAACAAAGCTACACTTGAAGTTTTGCAATTAGTTAAAAATCTTAGTACCACCAAAGAGTATGTTAGAGATTTTCTTGTAATTGTTAAAATATTGGAACGATTAGGATTTGACGCAATTAAAAAAGATTTTATTAAATACGAACTATTGGAAAGTTAGTTCTTAAGCCGATTTTTTTTCTAATCTTCTTAGATGCAAAATGGGCTCCGTATAGCCGGAAGGTTGATTTTTTCCTTTAAATACCAACTCACAAGCAGCTTTAAAAGATATTGAATTTTCAAAGTTATTTGACATAGGAACATAGCTTGGGTCAGAATTGTTTTGGCCATCTACGGTCTTTGCCATTTTTTTCATTATTTCCAAAACTTTTTCTTTAGTAGTAATTTCATGGTGTAACCAATTTGCAATATGTTGAGATGATATTCTCAAGGTTGCCCTGTCTTCCATTAAACCAATGTTGTTAATATCTGGAACTTTTGAGCAGCCAACTCCTTGATCAATCCATCTAACAACATAGCCAAGAATACCTTGCGCATTATTTTCAATTTCTTTGTTGATCTCTTCTTTTGACCAATTAGGCCTATCCGCCATTGGAATAGTCAGAATGTCATTAATATTTGCCTTGTCTCTTGATAGCAATTCTTTCTGTCTCTCAAATACATCTATCTTATGGTAGTGTGTTGCATGCAATGTTGCTGCTGTAGGCGAAGGAACCCAAGCACAATTAGCTCCAGCAATTGGGTGACCTGCTTTTTGATCTAACATATCTTTCATTTTATCTGGCATAGCCCACATTCCTTTACCAATTTGTGCTTTACCAGAAAAACCACAAGATAATCCTATGTCTACATTCCAATTTTCGTAAGCTGATAACCAATTAGATTTTTTCATTTCACCTTTGAAAATCATTGGCCCAGCATGAAACGATGTATGCATTTCATCACCAGTTCTGTCCAAGAAACCAGTGTTAATAAAAACTATTCTTTTTTTAACCTGTCTAATGCACTCTTTTAAATTAACAGTTGTTCTTCTTTCTTCGTCCATAATACCTATTTTAATTGTATTGGACTTTAGGTTTAGAACTTTCTCAACATTTGAAAAAATTTCATCAGCAAAGGCAACTTCCTCAGGACCATGCATTTTAGGTTTAACAATATAAACAGAACCAGTTCTTGAGTTTAATTTATTTTTAAAATCATGCATGGCGCAAAGAACAGTAATAAAAGCATCCATGATTCCTTCTGGAATTTCTGATCCATCGTCTAAAATAACTGAAGAATTTGTCATTAAGTGACCTACGTTTCTTACTAGGATCAATGATCTTCCGTGAAGACTAATTTTTTTGTCTTTGCCATCCAAATATTCTCTATTGCTATTGAGCTTTCTAAAGAATTTTTTTCCATTTTTTGACATTTCAGCTTGAAGATCTCCCGTCATAATTCCAAGCCAATTGCGATAGCATCTAATTTTGTCCCCAGCATCAACTGCGGCTACTGAATCTTCCAAATCCATTATCGTCGAGATTGCGGATTCAATTATTATGTCGCTGATATTTGCCTTGTCGTCTTTTCCAATGACATGTTTCGCATTAATATTGATCTCTAAATGTAGGTAATTATTTTTTAAGAGAATTTTATCTGGATTTTCTTTGGTTCCACTGTAGCCAATAAATTTTTCTTTATTTTTTAGATTTGTTTTAGACTTGTCTGATAAATGTATAGTTAGATTTCCTTTTTCAACAGAAAAACTTGCTGCTTCATTCCAATCTCCTTTTTCTAGAGCAAGAATTTGGTTTAAAAATACTCTACCTTTTTCTATTACTTTCGCGCCTCTTTTTGGATTGTAAGATTTTGTTTTTTTACAACCGTTGTCATCAGCAACAACATCAGTTCCATAAAACGCATCATAAAGACTTCCCCATCTAGCGTTAGCAGCATTTAATGCGTATCTAGCATTATCCACAGGCACAACAAGTTGTGGTCCTGCTATTTTAGAAATTTCGTCATCTGCATTTTCAGTTTCTATTTTAAAATCTTCTTGCTCTTCAACTATGTAATCAATTTCTTGTAAAAAGTTTTTATAACTTTCGAGGCTAAAATTGTCCCTGTTAGCAGAATGCCAAGAATCAATTTTTTTTTGCGTACTGTCTCTTTTGGCTAGCAGTGCCTTATTTTTTATTGCCAATAAATTAGCAGAATCAATAAAGCCCTTCCAAAATTTATTTGGATCCAGTCCTGTTCCAGGAATTATTTCATTGTTAACGAAATTATACAATTCTTCGTTAATTTTTGATTTTTCTACGCTAATGCTTTTTGAGCTCATTTTTTTAGAACGGCTAAAATGGACTAAAAAAAACAAATGTCAATTTATTTAAAATTGCCTGTAAATTAAGCTCATCTGTTAAATTTATACAGAAAATTAATTGTTATTTTATATCACGCATATATTGTGTTAATTTTAAAGTATATAGATAAACCGATTTTACAAAACAATGCAGTACTTAGATTTTGAAAAAGAACTAGAAAATCTCGACATCCAAATAGATACTTTAAAAAATCCATTTGAGAACGATGGGCTTTCATCTTTGAAAAATGAAGAGATTCAAAATATTGAATCTGAAATTGATAAAAAAATAAATGAAATTTATTTGAATCTAGATGGTTGGCAAAAAACTAAAGTCGCTAGACACGCCAGCAGACCAAGATCAGAATTTTATATTAAAAATATTTTTAGTAATTTTCAGTCCATATCTGGAGATAGGTTATTTGGCGAAGACGAAGCTATTATTGCCGGATTTGCAAAATTAGACGATCAGTCAGTTTTAATTTTGGGTCAGGAAAAAGGAAGTGATACCGAAAGCAGGCTCAAAAGAAATTTTGGCATGATGCGACCGGAAGGATACAGAAAATGCATTAGGCTAATGAAGCTTGCAGAGAAATTCAAAATTCCAGTTATTACTTTTATTGATACTCCAGGTGCATACCCAGGAAAAGGAGCGGAAGAACGAGGCCAAGCTGAGGCCATAGCCAAATCTATTGAATGTTGCCTATCAATTTCACAGCCAATAATATCTGTAGTTATAGGAGAGGGTGGTTCAGGTGGGGCAATAGCTTTGGCAACTTCAAATAAAGTTTTAATGTTAGAGCATGCTATCTATTCTGTTATCTCTCCAGAAGGGTGTGCTTCTATTTTGTGGAAAGATGCATCAAAATCTAAAGAAGCAGCAGAGTCCATGCAGATAACAGCTCAAAGTTTATTTAAGAATGAAATTATAGATGAGGTTATTCAGGAGCCCCTGGGAGGTGCTCATCGTAATCCGGAAGAAGCCTCTAATTTTATTAAACAAAGCTTAATAACAAATCTTAGATCTTTTTCTAATAAAAGCTCTAATGAAATTATTGAAGACAGAAAGAATAAATTTTTATCTATTGGATCTAAACTTCCGGAAGAGGTTAGTGTTTTTGATCATGACAGCGTACTAAATTTTTCAAAAGAAAAATTCATTAAAAATAAAAAAATTATTATTTCTCTTGGAGTTTTGGCCCTAGGGGTTCTTGTTTGGTTATTAAATTAAAGATCCACAACACTGTTTAAATTTTTTACCTGTCGCAGGACACTTCTCATTTCTTGATATTTTTTCCTTTGGATTGTTTGACAGCAAACAACCCTCTATTTTTTTTTGCTCATTGGCATGGCTAGCATCTGCTTGCTGATTTTCTGGCTCATCTAGAGACACTTCAAGATTGGATAAAAAAAGTATTAGATTTTCCTTAATTTTATTTAACAGACCTTGAAATAGTTGAAAACTTTCTCTTTTGTATTCGTCTAGAGGATTTTTTTGTCCATAACCTCTTAGACCAATAACCTGTCTAAGTTGTTCAAGATGTTGCAAATGATTTCTCCACTCAAAATCTAAATTTTGCAAAAATATCTTTTTTTCAACATCTTGGTTATTTGTGTTGGAAATTTTTTCAATTCGAGATTTTCTTTTATTTTTAAAGGTATTCTCTAAAACCTCTATTTTTTTATCTTTTGGATATAATATAAAATCTTTAAAATCATTATCGGAAAGCTTCATCCCGCATATGCGTTCCACTTTAATTTTAAAGGTATTTCTATCTTCTGAATCTGCACCCAAGTTATTGCTAGCCAACAACACATCATCAACAATCTCTTTAAAAATATCATCCACCACTGAGTAAATGTTGGAGCTTTTCATCACATCTAATCTTTGTTCATAAATAACTTTTCTTTGGTCATTCATAACATCGTCAAATTGTAAGAGAGTTTTTCTAATATCAAAGTTTCTTGATTCAACTTTTTGTTGGGCTTTCTCAAGAGCTTTGTTGATCCACGGATGATCAATTGATTCACCTTCTTTAAACCCCAATTTTTGTAACATGTAGTCAATTTTTTCTGATCCAAAAATTCTCATAAGATCATCTTCAAGACTCAAATAGAAAATTGATTTACCGGCATCTCCCTGTCTTCCTGAACGACCTCTTAGCTGATTGTCTATTCTTCTGCTTTCATGTCGCTCTGTTCCAATAACAAACAAGCCACCAGAGTTAATAACCAATGCTTTATCTTTTTTATGAAGCTCTTTTTCGCTGTCCGAGTTATTTTCTTTTTTTAGCCTTGCATCTAAATTGCCGCCAAGTTGAATGTCAGTTCCTCTACCGGCCATATTGGTTGCAATAGTCACAGCTCCAGGACATCCTGCTAACGCAATAATTTCAGCTTCTTTTTCATGCTGTTTTGCATTCAGCACATTGTGAGTAATGTTTTCTTTTTTTAGTATGTTTGAAATTTTTTCTGATTTTTCTATACTGGTGGTGCCCACCAAAACAGGTTGCTTTATACTATGAGCATCCTTAATATCATTTACAATAGCTTGTAATTTTTCTTTTTCCGTTCTGTAAATCTGATCATTTAAATCTTTTCTACTCATGGCAACATTTGTTGGAACCTCAACCACATCCAGTTTGTAAATATCCAAAAGCTCTTCAGCTTCTGTCATAGCTGTTCCGGTCATTCCTGCTAATTTTTTATAGAGTCTGAAGTAATTTTGATAAGTAATGGTTGCAAAAGTTTGGTTTTCACTTTGAATGGGAACACCTTCTTTTGCCTCAATAGCTTGATGCAGACCATCAGAATATCTTCTTCCATCCAAAACCCTTCCAGTAAATTCATCGATGATTTGAACTTGATTATCTCTAACGATGTAATCCTTGTCTTTTAAAAAAAGAAGATTTGCTTTTAACGACTGATTAATATGATGGACTAACGATAGATTTTGAGGGTCATAAAAATTAGATCCTTGAAGAAGCTTAAGTTGAGCAAGCTTTGCTTCTACACTGTCGATTCCAGGGTCTGTTAAATTTACATTTTTATCTTTTTCATCAACAAGGTAATCATTTTTTTGCAATTCTTTGACTATTTTATTACATAAAAAATATTCAGAGCTATTGTTTTCTGAAGGACCAGAAATGATCAGGGGAGTTCTTGCTTCATCAATTAAAACACTATCTACCTCATCAACAATGCAGTAGTAAAAATCTCTTTGAACCATTTCTTCTAAAGAAAGTTTCATGTTGTCTCGTAAGTAGTCAAAAGCAAATTGACTATTAGTTCCATAAACAACATCGCAGTTGTAAACGCTTTTCCTATCCTCATCGTTAGTTTGGTCGGTCAGACATCCCACCCTCAACCCTAAGAACTCGTAAATTTTCCCCATCCATTCTGAGTCTCTTTTTGCTAGATAATCATTTACAGTAACAACATGAACCCCCTTTTCTAATAAGCTGTTTAAATATACGGGTAGTGTTGCAACTAGAGTTTTTCCTTCTCCAGTTTTCATTTCAGAAATTTTTCCCTGATGCAAAATAAGACCGCCCATCAATTGAACGTCAAAATGTCTTTGCCCAATAACTCTTTTGCTTGCTTCGCGCACAGTCGCAAAAGCCTCTGGTAAAATTTTATCTAGCGACTCGTTATTTCTTAACCTTTTTTTAAATTCATCTGTTTTGTTTTTAAGATCAGAATCGGATAGGGTTAGAAAGTCATTTTCCAAGCTGTTAATTTGATCAACAATAGGTTGCAAAGAAGTTACCTTTCTTTGATTGGTGGATCCAAAAATTTTTTTTAAGAAATTTAATTTTTTCAGCATTTTATCAATAAGATTGTTAAATTATTAATAGCAAAGTCTGCATTTCTAACTTATAAACCACATCTTTATCAAATTATTAATTATGGCAATAACTTTTAAGCAGATTTTTGGCCAAAGGTCAGAATATAAAGTAGAGAATTTTCCAGAGTTGCCGAATATAGATGGATTGCAACTATCTTCTGGATCAGCCGATCTTTACAAGAACAAAAGAAATGATGTTTGTTTTTTTTACTTTAAAGACGGGGCATCCTTCGCTGGCGTATATACAAAATCTTCTACAAAAGCTCACTGCATTGCTTGGAATAAAAAAATTAAATCCAAAAAAATAAGAGGTCTTTTTGTTAATACAAAGAATGCCAATGCACTAAATGGGCAGCAGGGCTATGACAGTATTAAAGAAATTGCTTATTCAATTTCTAGAAATAAAAATATTTCTACTAAGGACATTTTGTTTTCTTCAACCGGAGTAATAGGTGAAAAGTTTCCTCTAATAAAAGTAAAATATTTTTTAGATAAGCTATTAGAGAAAACTTCAGCAACAAGCAGGCTTAGTTGGGTAGCTGCGGCTCATACCATCATGACAACGGATACAATTGCTAAAATGGCTTTTGAAACCTTTAATGTTGGTGGAAAAACAGTTAACATTTCTGGAATCACCAAAGGTTCAGGTATGATATTTCCAAACATGGGAACCATACTCGGCTTTATTTTTACTGACGCTAATATTTCACCGTCAGTTTTAAACCATATGCTGAAAAAAAAAGTAGAAAACACTTTTAATGCAATTACAGTAGATGGAGACACTTCCACCAATGATATGGTTTTATTATTTGCTACAAACAAATCAAAAAACAAGCCCATTACTAACAAAAACTCAGCCGACGCAAAAATTTTTGAAAAAAAATTAGAAGAGGTGATGCTAAATTTGGCAAAACAAGTTGCAATAGATGGAGAGGGCGCGACCAAATTCATTACTATCAATGTAAAAAATTGTAGAAGAAAAAAGTTAGCAAAAGCAATAGGATTTTCCGTTGCCAATTCGCCACTGGTAAAAACTGCTATTGCTGCTGAAGATCCAAACTGGGGAAGAATCATTGCTGCCGTAGGAAAAACAAGCGAGAGTGTAAATGCTGAAAAAATTTCACTAAAAATAGGAGGATATCTAATTTTTAAAAATGGAGAAATTGCAAAAAATTACAAAGAAGACGAGGTAAAAGATTACATGAGAGGCAAGAGCATAGTTATTGACCTCGAAATAAATTCTGGCAAAGATAACTTTTCAGTTTACACGTGTGATTTAACTCAGGAATATGTCTCTATCAATGCAAACTACAGAAGTTAGTTGTGAATATCACTTTGGTATCCTGTTGCATTCTGCAAAAAAGAAATAAAATTTTAGTCACAAGCAGACCTCCATCCAAATCATTTTCTGGTTTTTACGAGTTTCCAGGCGGCAAATTGGAAAAAAAAGAAAGCTTTTATGATGCTGTGATTAGAGAGTTAAATGAAGAGCTTGGTATCAAGGCAAAAGCTCAAGACCTAGCCATTATAGACAATATCACTCATAGCTATAAGAATAATCACATTGTTATTATGGCAGTTTTTCTTTTAAAAAAATGGTCTGGTTTATTGAAACCTAGAGAATCTCAAGAAATTCAATGGCTATTAAAGAGCAATATAAGAAAATTAAATTTTTTGGATGGTAGTAAAATTATACTAGAAAGACTAAACTCAAATTTTTACAATTTTTAGCTATGACTAAATTTAAAAATACTTTTTTAACCATTTTCTTTTTAGTCATGCTAAATAGTTGCACGACCATGAATTTAGACGAATTTAAATTAAAAAAACCAGAACTAAAACTAGAGCAGTATTTTGCAGGAAAAACTACAGCTAGAGGAGTTTTTGAAGACAGATTTGGAAATATAAAAAAATCCTTTATCGTACATATAGACGGCACATGGGATGGAAAGCAGCTCATTTTAAAAGAAGATTTTATCTATGACGATGGAAGCAAAGAGTATCGTGAGTGGAAAATAACTAAAGAAGGAGAAAATTATTATACAGGATTTGCCGATGGAGTGGTGGGAGTTGCCTCCGGATCTGTTAGTGGCAATGCCTTTAATTGGAAATATAAATTTAATCTGAGCATAGGAAATAGTAAACTCAAGGTTGATTTTGATGACTGGATGTTTTTGCAAGACAATAACTATCTAATGAATATCGCAAAAGTTAAGAAATTCGGTATTACTTTGGGTACGGTTATTCTCTTTTTTAACAAAAAATAACAAGTACATTGAGGCTTGTTAGATAATTATTAAATATTTATTATGATCAAGTATCAGCTTAAATGCGAGTGCGGAAAAGAGTTTGAGAGTTGGTTTGCTAGCTCCAAAGAGTTTGACAAATTAGAGAAGAAAAAAATGCTAAGTTGTATTTGTGGCACTTCTAATAAAATTTCAAAACAGTTAATGTCACCTCAGGTAAGGGGAGCTACAAAAACAGACGGCGATAAGCAAAAAGAAATTTATCAAAATGTTCAAAAAAAATTAGCGGATCTTAGAAAGTATGTGGAAAAAAATGCAGAGTATGTGGGAGATAAATTTGCTTCTGAAGCAAGGTCTATTTATTACGATAAAAAAAATGTTAGAAATATTTATGGCGTTACCACTTCAGAAGAAACAAGCGAGTTACTTAATGAGGGAATAGAAGTCAGCTCTGTACCCTGGGTTCCAAAAACCGATAGCTAAAGCTAATTTTTTACAAAGTAAGACATATAATTAACCGATATGTCGTTGCTTAATTTCCATTTATTAAAAATAGGATTAAACATTACGCCCTTTGTTTCTTTATGTATTAAAAAATGAGGAGATACGTGATTAATAATTTCCTCAGGTTTTAAAAACTTCTTCCAATCGTGTGTTCCTATAGGTAGCCACCTCAAAACATACTCAGCGCCAAGAATTGCAAATAAATAAGATTTCGGATTTCGGTTTATGGTTGAAAAGAAAATAAGACCATTTTTATTTAATAGCTTGGCGCAACTTTCAACAAACAAGTCCACATTGTCCACATGCTCAATAACTTCCATACACAAGATAATATCGTATTTTTTGCCAATGATTTCTTCAGGCATTTTGTTTAGGTAATTAATATTTAAATTTGTTTTTTGTGCATGTATTTTTGCAACTTCAATATTGGTCTTAGAAGCATCGATGCCAGTAACCTCCGCTCCCAACCTTGCAAAAGGCTCACACAGCAAGCCTCCCCCGCAGCCGACATCTAGAAGATTTAGTTTTGAAAAAGAAAAATCCTTATCAATATTTAATGAAAAATGCTGAGATATTTTATTAACCAAATATTCTTGTCTTACGGGATTAAATTTGTGCAAAGGAGAAAATTTTCCATTAGGATCCCACCATTCAGACGCCATATCTGAAAATTTTTTAATCTCACTATCATTTGCGGTTTTTTTATTCATAATTCTTTTTGTGTTATTGCTTATTTTTATCTACCAGAGTAATTATGTAGCGAAAATATACTTTATATGTCTAAAATTGTAATGAAATTTGGCGGTACCTCTGTCGCAGATACAGACAGAATAGTACATGTAGCCAATATTATAAAAAAAAAAATTGATCAAAAACACAAGGTAGCAGTTGTAGTTTCAGCTATGGCCGGAGTTACCAACGACCTAATTCAGAAATCTAAAAAAATTTCAGACAATTTTCCAAACGACGAATATGATGCGTTATTATCTTCAGGAGAACAGGTAACGTCAACTCTTTTGGCGGGAGCATTGCAAAAGCTAGGAGTTAATTCTAGATCTTGGCTGGGATGGCAAATTCCTATTGTTACAGAAGGTGATTATAAAAATAGCAGGATAGTTTCTGTAAATTCTAAAGTTTTAAATGATTGCATAGATCAGGGTATCGTTCCCATCATTCCTGGATTTCAAGGACTGTCAAAAGAAAATAGAATTACAACTATTGGCAGGGGCGGTTCTGATGCCTCAGCTGTAGCTATAGCAAAATGTTTAGAAGCAGATTTTTGTGAAATTTATACTGATGTCGAAGGAGTGTTTACCACTAACCCAGCGATAGAGCCAAAAGCAAAAAAAATAGAAAAAATTTCTTATGAGGAAATGTTAGAGATGGCTACCTTGGGAGCAAAAGTAATGCAGAGCTACTCAGTTCAAAAAGCAATGATTAATGATGTTGAAATTTATGTTAAATCAACATTTTCTGACAATTCTGGAACGCAAATTGCAGCTGAAGACAGAATTTCTTACGATAAAGTTATTACAGGAGTTGCTTACTCTAATGATGATGCAAAAGTCACTTTGCAAGGAGTTAAAGATAAGCCAGGGGTTGCTTCTGCAATCTTTAAGCCTCTATATGAAAATAGTATTGTGGTGGACATGATCGTTCAAAATATTTCAGCTGATAGCTTAAAAACAGATGTAACATTTACAGTTAAAAGAGATGATTTGAAAAAAACAAAAGAAATTTTTGATAAGCTAAAAAATAAATTGGAATTTGAAAAGCTATTGACGGATGACAAAGTTTCAAAAGTATCCATTGTGGGAGCTGGAATGATCACTCATCCAGGAGTTGCTTACAAAATGTTTGACGCTCTATCTTCAAAAAAAATTAATATCCAGGTCATATCAACTTCTGAAATCAAAATTTCTGTTTTGGTAGATGAGAAAAATACTAAAGAGGCAGTTCAGGTTATTCACGACGCATTTGAGTTGGATAAATAACATGAGTGAGATTAGACCTTTTCGAACAATTAGTAGAAGAAAATCTAGACAAATTAGCGTTGGTAAAGTTTTAGTCGGAGGCGACGCGCCAATATCCGTGCAATCAATGACCAACACCCTAACAACGGATGTTAAGGGAACTGTAAAACAAATTAATGATCTTGAAGAAGCAGGCGCTGATATAGTTAGGGTTTCCTGTCCCGATGAAGAATCTACAAAAGCTTTATCGCAAATAGTTAAGCAAAGTAACGTCCCTATAGTTGCCGATATCCACTTTCATTACAAAAGAGCAATTGAAGCAGCAAAATCGGGAGCAAGCTGCTTAAGAATTAACCCAGGAAATATTGGCTCCAAAGAAAGAGTTGCAGACATCGTTAAGGCAGCCAAAGATTACAATTGCTCTATAAGAATAGGAGTAAATGGAGGATCTATAGATAGTGCATTGTTAGAAAAATATAAAGAGCCCTGCCCAGAAGCATTGGTAGAAAGTGCGATGATTAATGTTAAAATTTTAGAAGATCTAGATTTTTTTAATTTTAAAATTAGCGTTAAAGCATCTGATATTTTTTTAGCAACTAGTTCCTATAGAATGTTGGCATCACAATGTGATTACCCACTTCATCTAGGCATTACCGAAGCGGGAAGTTATTTTGTAGGTACGGTTAGATCTTCCATAGGCATGGGAATGTTATTGATGGACGGAATTGGAGATACTATTCGCGTTTCTTTATCTTCCGATCCTATAGACGAAATTAAAGCGGGATTAGAAATTCTAAAAAGCTTAAACTTAAAACACAGAGGTGTAAAAATTATTTCTTGTCCATCATGTGCTAGACAGGCATTTGAGGTAATTAAGACCGTGGAAGTTCTTGAAAAAAAATTATCTCATATTAAAGAATCTTTAACCTTGTCCATCATTGGCTGTGTAGTTAATGGCCCAGGAGAGGCATCGCAAACCGATATTGGCTTAACAGGCGGTGGAAAAGGAAGTAATATGATTTATCTCCATGGTCTTGCCGATCACAAAGTTCCATCAGATCAAATTATTGATCATGTTGTGTCTTTAGTAGAAAAAAAAGCTGCAGAAATTAGATCGGGAAATTAATTATTAAATTATGATATCATTAGAAAAGTTAGAAAGTATTATTCAGCGGTATAATGATTTAGAAGCTAGTCTTTCGAAGACAGATATCGATAAAAAAGAATTTGTTAAAAATTCTAAAGAATATTCTTGTATAGGTGAAATTATAGAAACGGTCAAAAGCTTTGCACAACTTCACAAAGACAAAGAGGATTTAAAAAAAATTCTGAACGACAAGAAATCTGACAAAGAAATTAAAGAAATGGCTGAAGCAGACCTTGATGAGATGAGACTTAATGAAATTGAGTATGAAAAAAAAGTAAAAGTATTTTTGCTACCAAGGGATGAAGCTGACGAAAAAAATGCAATTGTTGAAATTAGAGCTGGCACTGGCGGTTTGGAAGCTTCGCTGTTTGCCGCTGATTTGTTTAACATGTATCAGAAGGTGTCATCTATCAATGGATGGAGAGCAGAAGTGTTAAGCGCTTCAGCAAGTGAAGCGGGTGGATATAAAGAAATTATATTTACCATTACCGGTAAAAATGTGTTTTCTAAACTAAAATTTGAATCTGGAGTACATAGAGTGCAGCGTGTTCCAGACACCGAAACACAAGGAAGAATACACACTTCTGCAGCAACAGTTGCAGTTCTAGCAGAGGCTGAAGAGGTGGATATTAAAATTGATGAAGGCGATTTGAGAATAGATGTTTTTAGATCAGGCGGCCCAGGTGGACAGTCTGTTAATACAACTGATAGCGCTGTTAGGATTACTCACATTCCAACGGGAGTAGTGGTGGCTATTCAGGATGAAAAATCGCAACATAAAAATAAAGCTAAAGCCATGACAATTTTAAGATCAAGATTGTATGAAGCAGAAAGACTACGAATAGAAAAAGAACGATCCGTTGCAAGAAAAAGTCAAATAGGAACGGGTGACAGATCGGAAAGAATTAGAACTTATAATTTTCCCCAAGGTAGAGTTAGTGATCATAGAATAAATTTAACATTACATAAGTTGTCAGGATTTTTAGCAGGAGATGATTTTGCCGAGATGTCAGATGCCTTACAAATGAAACATCAGGAAGAATTGTTAGAAAGCGTAAAGTAATTGTTATGGTTACAGTGTTAGAGGCTTTAGCAAAAAATTATCAAGACCTATTAAATCACAACATACAAACTGCAAAAATAGATACTGAAGTTATTCTGGCAGATGTTTTGAAGATTAGTAGAGTTAGCTTGATTACCAAACAAAATACAGTTCTTAATCAAGGACAAGAAGATCTATTTGCCAAGTTTATTAAAAGAAGAAAACAACAGGAGCCTGTTGCTTATATTTTAAACAAAAAAGAATTTTGGAATGAAAATTATTATGTTGATAAAAGAGTTTTAATACCCCGTCCAGAAACAGAAATTCTTATTGAAATGTTATTAAAGAAAGTGAAAGACAAATCTAAAGTATTTCAAATACTTGATCTTGGGTGTGGTTCTGGATGCTTACTTATCTCCTGTTTAAAAGAATTTAATAAATCCTTGGGATTGGGGATTGATATTAGCAGCTTAGCATTAGAAGTGGCTAAAAAAAACATTCAAAGTCACAAGATAAACAGTAGGGCAAAACTTTTAAAATTAGATTTATTTAAATTAGATATAAAAAAAAAGTTTGATTTTATTTTATCCAATCCTCCTTATCTGACCTCCTCAGAGTATAGAAATTTATCGAAAGATGTAAAAGATTATGAGCCTAAGCAGGCGCTAGTGGGAGGTTTCGATGGAATTTTATATTACAAAAAAATAATTTCTTTTTCCAAATCATCTTTGAAAAAAAATGGTTTTTTGGCTTTAGAAATAGGGGATGGTCAGTATAAAGAGATAAAAAAACTTTTGACCAATCATTCTTTTAGAGTTTTGGACAAATATCAATTAATTGATGGAGAAATTCGCTGCATTTTAGCAAGCAAGATATAGCAAAATATCTTTTGACAAATGTTTGATAATGTGAGAATTTAAACCATCTATTAAATAATTTTTTTAAAATAGAAATAAAACAATCAATAATGACAACTTTTGTAAGAAGACCGAAAGGTCGTAATAATTTAAGACCTAATGGACGTAGACCTAATAATGGTTTTAGAAATGGCGGTTCTAGCGGCCAAATAGTTTCTTTGGGAGAGCCAGAAAATAACAATTCTTTTGGAAGAAATAGAAATAACAACAACCGTAATAGTGGCAGTGTTTTAAAGCTTTTAGAAAAGTACAGAACATTAGCCAACGATGCTCTTGCAGCAGGAGATATCATACTAGCAGAGAGCTATTTTCAACACGCAGATCATTTTGTTAGGCAGTTACCTGAGCAAAAACCGGTTGTTCAAGTTGAGAAAAATGAAGGCAATAGTAATTCGGACCAGGAATCGAATGAAGAAAATAATGTTCCCGTAGAAGCGACTGAAAAAACATCCGCAGAGCCCAAAGCCAACGCAGAATAGACTAGCCGTTTCTTTTTGAACTTGTTGCCAATTCTTTAATTTTTTTTATTTGATTATTAAAATCTTGCATTTCTTGCTTGCTTAAACTTCTTCCAGAAGGAAGATTTAACCTTTGAGAATTGACTCTTTTATTATTCACTAAAACTTCATAGTGAAGATGTGGCCCGGTAGATCTTCCTGTGCTACCAACATACCCAATAACTCTTCCCTGTTGAACTTTCGTACCAGCTTTTATACCTTTTCCAAATCCTGATAAATGTGCATAAGCAGTTTTATAAGTTGAGTTATGTCTTATGCTTACATATTTTCCATAGGCACCAAACCAAGAAGCTCTTTCCACAGTTCCTGATCCAGAAGCCATAACAGGAGTTCCACGTGGTGCAGCAAAGTCTGTTCCTTGGTGTAATTTATTGTAACCTAATATGGGATGTTTTCTAAATCCAAAAACAGAAGATAGTCGTGCACCGTTAATAGGAGTTTTCATTAAAGCTTTTTCAATACTCTTTCCATCAGCGGTATAGTAGCCACTTATTTTTTTAGCATCCGTGTATCGATATAAGGTTATTTCTCTTCCATTATTTTTCATATAGGCAAATAAAATATTTCCGTTTTTATGAGCTTCTCCATCATCATCTTCATAACGTTCATAAAATATTTTAAATTCATCATTAGCCCTAATGTCTCTTTGAAAGTCTATTTCAAATCCAAATATTCTTGCGAACTCAATTATAATTTCAGGATCAACACCCACTTTGCTAGCAGAGCCATATAGATTATTTTGAATTACTCCCTGAGCTAAAAAATTTACTTTTTCTAAATTCTTTTTTATAATTTTGACAGCATAATCGTTTTGGTTTGAATAAAGATGTACAGTGGAAAGACTATCCAACTGAAAAGATAATCTTGAAATACTTGTCTGATTATTATTTTTATTAAGAATAATTTTAAGATCTTGTCCTTGCTGTATTTTTTTTAAATCAAATTTTTTTATAATTTTTGAATAAATCTTATTTATTTCTGACTGGGGAATTCCTTCTTTTAATAAAATTCTTTGCAGCGAGTCTCCGCTTTTAATTTTTATTATTTTTTTATTTTGTAAATTTGAATTTTTATTTACAAAAAAAGAATAGAGATTATTAATTTCTTTATTAAATTCATCGCTACTTTTAAGAGTAGTTTTTTTTTGTAGAAGCAAAAATACGAGCGATGCCAATATAATTAGGCCGCATAATATAAAAAATTTCCCCTTATATTTGTCGTATGTTGCCTTTTTCATTTTGTATTTTTCTTCATTTAGCAATTTATAGTTGATAAGTGGCCAAAAAAGCAAAAAAACCCTTTAAAAATAGTGATTTTTGTCACTTCTAACTATTGACTTGTTGGGCATTTAACAATATTTACTCGAGTCCTTGCGCTGAATAATGTCAGTTATTTAGGTGCAAATTATACAAAAAACATAACAAAATTAAGGAAAATTCTTTCTTAAACTAGAGAATTTTCAGTAGTTTTGTTGAGCTCTTGAAATCGTAAATTTGGAAGAGAAGCGTGGACGGTTATTTTTTGTCAAAAAAAAATTTGTCGTACACGCTTTAAGTAAACTTATAAAAAAGTAATTTTATGTAAGTTGTGTATTTTTTTAAAATACACGAAAGCTTGTGTACGCCGTTATTAAACTTGAGAGTTTGATCATGGCTCAGAACGTACGCTGGCGGCACGCCTAACACATGCAAGTCGAGCGAGGTAGCAATACCTAGCGGCAGACGGGTGAGTAACATGTGGGAATCTGCCTTTTGGTTCGGAACAACACGGGGAAACCTGTGCTAATACCGGATAAGTCCTAACGGAGAAAGTTTTAATGCCAAAAGATGAGCCCGCATTTGATTAGCTAGTTGGTAAGGTAAAAGCTTACCAAGGCGACAATCAATAGCTGATTTGAGAGGATGATCAGCCACACTGGGACTGAGATACGGCCCAGACTCCTACGGGAGGCAGCAGTGGGGAATCTTGCACAATGGGCGAAAGCCTGATGCAGCGATGCCGCGTGAGTGAAGAAGGCCTTTGGGTTGTAAAGCTCTTTTGTCGGGAAAGATAATGACTGTACCCGAAGAATAAGGTCCGGCTAACTTCGTGCCAGCAGCCGCGGTAATACGAAGGGACCTAGCGTAGTTCGGAATTACTGGGCGTAAAGAGTATGTAGGCGGCTAGATAAGTTAATTGTGAAAGCCCAAAGCTTAACTTTGGAATTGCAATTAAAACTATTTAGCTGGAGTATGATAGAGGAAAGCGGAATACATAGTGTAGAGGTGAAATTCGTAGATATTATGTAGAACACCAGTTGCGAAGGCGGCTTTCTGGATCATTACTGACGCTGAGATACGAAAGTATGGGTAGCGAAGAGGATTAGATACCCTCGTAGTCCATACCATAAACGATGATTATTAGATGTGGGGAATTATTTCTCTGTATCATAGCTAACGCGTTAAATAATCCGCCTGGGGAGTACGACCGCAAGGTTAAAACTCAAATGAATTGACGGGGACCCGCACAAGCGGTGGAGCATGTGGTTTAATTCGAAGCAACGCGCAGAACCTTACCAACCCTTGACATGTTTGTCGCGAGACTAAGAAATTAGTCTCTTCAGTTCGGCTGGACAAAACACAGGTGCTGCATGGCTGTCGTCAGCTCGTGTCGTGAGATGTTGGGTTAAGTCCCGCAACGAGCGCAACCCCTACTTTTAGTTGCCATCAGGTTATGCTGGGCACTCTAATAGAACTGCCTGTGATAAACAGGAGGAAGGTGGGGATGACGTCAAGTCCTCATGGCCCTTACGGGTTGGGCTACACACGTGCTACAATGGTAAGTACAATGAGATGCCGAGCAGCGATGCTTAGCCAAACTCAAAAACTTACCTCAGTTCGGATTGCACTCTGCAACTCGAGTGCATGAAGCTGGAATCGCTAGTAATCGTGGATCAGCGTGCCACGGTGAATACGTTCCCGGGTCTTGTACACACCGCCCGTCACACCATGGAAATTGGTTTTACCTTAAGGCAAGTTATTAACCCTCGGGAAATGCTTGACTACGGTTAAATCAGTAACTGGGGTGAAGTCGTAACAAGGTAGCCGTAGGGGAACCTGCGGCTGGATTACCTCCTTTCTAAGGATAACTAAAAACTTGTTTTTTAGTTCTCACTTAACATAGACAAATATGACCGTCCTCGTTTCTCTTCCATTTATCTCTGGTAGATTATTAATTAATAATCATTGGAAGAGCCTAAATGTAATGTCAATGGGCCGGTAGCTCAGTTGGTTAGAGCACACCCTTGATAAGGGTGGGGTCGAAAGTTCGAGTCTTTCTCGGCCCACCATTATTTTTTAGTTGGGGGATTAGCTCAGCTGGGAGAGCGCCTGATTTGCATTCAGGAGGTCAGCGGTTCGATCCCGCTATCCTCCACCAAACCATGAGAAATTTTTATACATTGTTAATTTGAAGAAAATATTTTTTTTATATCCGTAGGAACAAATTTATTTGTTCTTACAATTTAAAAATTCATAATCACAAAAAATTATTTATAATTTTTTGAATACACAGAAAAATTTTTTCTGTGCATAAATCAAGCGTTTAAGAGCATATAGTGGATGCCTTGGCACTGAAAGTCGATGAAGGACGTGATAAACTGCGATAAGTTTCGGGGAGTTGTTTGTAGGCTTTGATCCGAAAATTTCCGAATGGGAAAACCCAACTCTTTAAGAGTTACCTTGCACTGAATACATAGGTGTAAGGAGATAACCTAGGGAACTGAAACATCTAAGTACCTAGAGGAAAAGAAATCAATTGAGATTCCGTTAGTAGTGGCGAGCGAACGCGGAGGAGGCCAGTAACTTTTTTTGTACAACTAGAATAACCTGGAAAGGTTAACCATAGAGGGTGATAGTCCCGTAAAGGTAAAAGCAATTAAAGTTCTCGAGTAAGGCGGGACACGTGAAATCCTGTTTGAAGATAGGGGGACCACCCTCTAAGCCTAAATACTCTTCAGTGACCGATAGTGAACTAGTACCGTGAGGGAAAGGTGAAAAGAACCCCTATTAGGGGAGTGAAATAGATCCTGAAACTGTATGCTTACAAACTGTCGAAGCCCCATGTGGGTGACGACGTACCTTTTGTATAATGGGTCAGTGACTTAATTTATGTAGCAAGCTTAAACCGAATGAGGTGTAGGCGCAGCGAAAGCGAGTCTTAATAGGGCGCTTAGTTACATGGATTAGAACCCGAAACCGATTGATCTAGCTATGAGCAGGTTGAAGGCAAGGTAATACTTGCTGGAGGACCGAACCAGTATCCGTTGAAAAGGATTTGGATGACTTGTTGCTAGGGGTGAAAGGCCAATCAAAATCGGAGATAGCTGGTTTTCCGCGAAAACTATTTAGGTAGTGCGTTGAGATATAAACTTTGAGGGGTAGAGCACTAAATAGGCTAGGGGGAAGAAATTCTTACCAAACCTAATAAAACTCCGAATACTCAAAGTGGTTCCTCAGCAGACAGACGGTGAATGCTAACGTCCATCGTCGAGAGGGAAACAACCCAGACCACCAATTAAGGTCCCGAAGTTATGGTTAAGTGTGAAAGGATGTGAAGACTCCAAAACAGCCGGGAGGTTGGCTTAGAAGCAGCCATCCTTTAAAGATAGCGTAACAGCTCACCGGTCTAATTAAGAGACTTTGCGCCTAAGATGTAACGGGGCTCAAACCATACACCGAAGTTGTGGATTGACAGAAGTCTTCGGACTTTTGTTTCTGGTAGCGGAACGTTCTGTAAGCCTGTGAAGAGATACCCGTGAGGGATCTTGGAGGTATCAGAAGTGCGAATGCTGACATAAGTAACGACAAACAGAGTGAAAGACTCTGTCGCCGAGAGTACAAGGGTTCCTGCGTAAAGTTAATCTTCGCAGGGTTAGCCGGCTCCTAAGACGAGGACGAAAGTCGTAGTCGATGGGAATCAGGTAAATATTCCTGAGCCTGGTGGTAGTGACGGATTGCGTAAATTGTTAACTCTTATTGGATTGAGTTAGCCGTGAAGTGGTCCCAGGAAATAGCTCCACCTTATAGACCGTACCCCAAACGGACACACGTGTACCGGTAGAGAATACCTAGGCGCTTGAGAGAATGATGTTGAAGGAACTCGGCAAAATGCTTCCGTAACTTCGGGATAAGGAAGACCTAATTATGGGCAACCACTATTAGGTGGCACAAGCCAGGGAGAAGCGACTGTTTATCAAAAACACAGCACTCTGCTAACACGTAAGTGGATGTATAGGGTGTGACGCCTGCCCGGTGCTGGAAGGTTAACGTGAGATGTGCAAGCATCAAACCGAAGCCCCAGTGAACGGCGGCCGTAACTATAACGGTCCTAAGGTAGCGAAATTCCTTGACGGGTAAGTTCCGTCCTGCATGAATGGCGTAACGATTTCTCCGCTGTCTCCAACATCAACTCAGTGAAATTGAATTCTCCGTGAAGATGCGGAGTTCCCGTGGTTAGACGGAAAGACCCCGTGCACCTTTACTATAACTTTACATTGGTATTAGAAATGACATGTGTAGCATAGGAGGGAGACTTTGAAGTGGCGGCGCCAGCCGTCATGGAGTCTTTAGTGAAATACCTCTCTTGTTATTTTTGATATCTAACTGCATGCCATTATCTGGCTGCAAGACACTGTATGGTGGGTAGTTTGACTGGGGCGGTCGCCTCCTAAAGAGTAACGGAGGCGTGCGAAGGTTGGCTCAGACCGGTCAGAAATCGGTTGATGAGTGCAATGGCATAAGCCAGCCTGACTGTGAGACTGACAAGTCGAGCAGAGACGAAAGTCGGTCATAGTGATCCGGTGGTTCTGAGTGGAAGGGCCATCGCTCAACGAATAAAAGGTACGCCGGGGATAACAGGCTGATACCATCCAAGAGTTCATATCGACGATGGTGTTTGGCACCTCGATGTCGGCTCATCACATCCTGGGGCTGGAGCAGGTCCCAAGGGTTTGGCTGTTCGCCAATTAAAGTGGTACGTGAGCTGGGTTCAGAACGTCGTGAGACAGTTCGGTCCCTATCTGCCATGGGTGTAGAAAAACTGAGAGGAGTTGCCCCTAGTACGAGAGGACCGGGGTGAACGTACCACTGGTGGACCGATTGTAGCGCCAGCTGCAGTGTCGGGTAGCTAAGTACGGAAGGGATAACCGCTGAAAGCATCTAAGCGGGAAACCCGCCTCAAAACTAGTTTTTCCTATAGAGCCGTCGTAGACTACGACGTTGATAGGCTGGGTGTGGAAGTGCGGTAACGCATGAAGCTAACCAGTACTAATAGCTCAATTGGCTTGATTTATGCACTGAAAAAATTTTTAAAAAATATAAACAATTTTACAAATCAAAACCAGGTTAGTTGCATTATTTTTATGTTGCTAATAGATGTAATTTTAGATGTGAGTTTTGTTTTTATTATGTAGAAATAGCTATTACTTTAGTATTTTCACCTTTTCTTTTTTTAAGTATATTCTTAAAAAATCCCTTCTTATTTTTTTTTCTATTAGTTGGTATTGTAATTCATATTTTATTTTATAAGATGTTTTATAGATATCATTTTAAAAAAGAGTAAAAATTACTAATAAATTTATTCTTCGTTTGTAATATTTCAAATTGTTCAATTTTATTAGGATTTTAAATTGGTTTCCTTAAGTTTTATTTAAATTTTTCTAAAATCAAAAATTAGTTTATGCAAAAAAGTTAAACTAATTTAAAAATAGTATTAATATTTATTTAACAATTTACTATTACAAATGCAAAATATATATTCTATTATTATTTTTAATGAAAAATTTAAAAAAAATTATATTATTTGATTTAGACAAAACACTTATAACACATGATACTTTTAAATTATTTTTTTTTTACTTAATTAAAGAGAAATTTTTTTTTTATTTTTTTAATCTTTTTGTATTAATTAAATTAATATTAAAACACATATTATCAAATTGTGAACACAAAACCAAAACCAAATCCAATCTAATTGCTAAAATTTTAGCTCCATACACAAAAAAAAAAATTTTAATTTTATCAAAGAAGTTTGCAATATATATTTATAATAATTTTAAAAATAAAAAAATTTACGATATACTTTTGAAAGAGAAAAGAAAACATAGTGAGATTTATATAGTTACAGCAAGCATAGGCTTATATTGCAGATTTTTAGCAGATTTATTTGGAGCTAATTTAATTTGCACGAAAGTAATTTTAAATAAGAAATATTTGGCTAAGATAATTGGTAAAAATTGTTATGGTTATCAAAAAAGAGTAAGAGTATTACGAGAAATTAAAAATTTTAGAAAAATGGATTCCGTGTTTTATACTGATTCTATTTCAGATAGACCACTATTGAATCTTTGCAATAAAGGATTTATCATTGGTAAATGAAAAAAAAGAGTAATATTGATAGTAAATTTTATACATAAAGAATCTATCGTAGCAAAAATCTAAGTAATAAATTTATTTTAAAGAAAGTTCTTGTAATGGAATAGCAATAGATCGTTACGTTAATGGGTTGCACGTCTTAGCATTGTAGAGTTTTGAGCTTAGTTTATGGATTGAAAAATATTTAAATATATATAATAATTCTTTTTAAGAAACAAATCTAGAATTAACTATTTTAATTTCCAATATAAAAATTCATTAAAAGTTTTTTTTGGAAAGTAAATTTTAAATTTGAATAATAAATTATTATAAAATTCAAATCACAAGATGAAAAAATATGAGAAATATTTTAATTTTGGCAAAGTTACTCCTTCAAATAACTATAAAAAAAATAAAAGAAAAACAATAAGTCTTGATATTATTAGAAATAAGCAAGATGGCTCTTTAAGATTAAGAAATAAAATTAATTTTTCTTTAATTAAATCAACTGATAATATTTTGTTTAATGAGCCAGATTTTCATTTAAAAAAGGTTGCTAAATTATTAACAAAATATAGTTTTAATCAAATCGTTGGAGCCACATATAAAGATGAACCTCTGGTTAATCTAATTATATCTGCAACTAAGAATTTAAACAAAAAATATCTTTCAGAAATTCTTAAACTTGATTTTTTTAAAAGTTCAGAGATAATTTTAGAAAATTATTGTAGATACAAAGGAAAAATTAATAATAAATTAAAATCATTAATAATTCTTAGACATGCATGGGAACATTTATATGATCATAATATATTTTTAAAAAAAATTTTTAATAATTTTTCTAAAAATAGTATTTTTTTTATAGAGGTACCCTGCTCAGAAAAGTTAATTAAAAAACAAGACTATTCAATGTTATGGGAAGAGCATGTATATTATTTTAATAAAAATGGATTTTTAAATACTTTAAACTTTGCAAATCTTAAAGTTATTAAATTTATTAAATTTTATCAAAAACATGAGAGTATTTTGTGTGCAATTTGTAAATATGATAAAGGATTGAAAAAAAGAGTGCTCCGATCAAAAAAAATGCTTCAATTGACAAAAAGATATAAAGATAATTTTCTAATAAAAAAAAAAATTATTAAAAAAAAATTTAATGTAATGCAAATTAATGGTGGAGTTGTTTGCTATGGAGCAAGTCATATGTTGAATACTTTTGTAAATATTTTTAATTTAGAAAACCATATTTCCTATGTTGTAGATGATAATATTAAAAAAAGTGGAAAATATATGTTTGTAAATAATACTAAAATCTTTGACTTTAAATATATGAAAAAAAATCTTAAGCAAAACTGTATTTTTGCTATAAATCCTATGACTAGTGTAAAGTTTAAAAAAAAAATTAATTACCTAAAATCAACAAAAATATCTGTAAAATCAATTTTTGATTTTTAAAATGAAATATATTTTTGAAAAAAAAAATAAAGAAGTTGCGTATATAAAAAATGATATTATTAAAATTAATAAGCATTCATTAATCAAATTAAAGGCCTTTTCAAAATTTAGTCAAAATAGAAAATCAAGAATTTGCTGCCATTCAAATAAGAAAGATAAATTGCACGAAATGATAATATATCATAAAAAACATTATTATGTGAGACCACATAAACACCCAAAAAGAACAGAGTCTATTCACTTAATAGAAGGATTGGCGGATATAATTATATTTAATAATTGTGGTAATATTAAAGAAATAATAAGATTGGGAACGGTTAATAGTAATTATAATTTTTATTACAGGTTAAATTGTGATTATTATCATACCTTAATAATTAGATCTAAATATATTATATTTCACGAAACTTCTCTTGGTCCGTTTTCCAAAAAAAATACTCTTTTTCCAGAGTGGTCCACAAAAAAACTAACTAAAAAATATAAAACAATTTTATTTAAGCAAATTAAAGAATATGAAAAAATATAGATTAAGAAAAAAGTGTAGGTTATGCAATAGCTTAAAACTTACAAAATTTTTACCCCTTCCTTCGGTTGCGCCCGGAGAACAACTTCGAGAAAAAAAATCTCAAAAATTTTATGAAGTTCCAATTGATTTGTTTCAATGCCAAAACTGTTTTCATGTACAATTAATAAACATTCCACAAGAGAATTTGATGTGGAATAATGAATATACTTTTATGCCTGGTAATAACAAAAAAATTATCAAGCATTTTATCAATGTTGTTAATCATTTTTACAAAACACATAATAAAAAAGTTGAAAATGCCTTCGAAATCGGTTCAAATGATGGACTCTTTCTAGAAATTCTTAAAAAAAAATATAATTGCAATATTTTAGGTATTGACCCTTCGGAAATTCCAAGATCTGTTGCAATTGATAAGGGAATTGAAACTCTACCAGATTTTTTTACACATGAACTTTCTAAAAAAATTTCAAAAGAACGCGGCTCTTTTGATTTGGTTATAGCAAACAATGTTTTTGCTCACGCTGACAATTTGTCAAATATGACAAGAGGGATTTCTAATTTATTAACAGACGGAGGTTATTTTATTTTCGAAGCTTCTTATCTAAAAGATGTACTATGCAAAAAATTAATAGGAACAATTATTCATGAACATTTATCTGTTCATTCTTTGATAAGTTTTGAACCTTTTTTAAAAAAATTTAATTTATTTTTGGTTGATGTCATTCATGATAGCAATATACAAGGTGGAGTGATTGTTGGTATAGTAAAAAAAAATTCAAATAAAAATAGAATTTTAAAGTCGAAAAAATTAATTGATATGATAAAAATAGAGAAATCATATAGGCTTAATAAAAAAAACGGCCTTAAAAATTATAAAAAGGAATTTTATAATGAAATAAGAAATCTAAAAAAAAAAATAGAAAAGCTTTTTAACAATAAAGATAATAAAAAATTATTTTTTTACGGAGCCGCAAGGTCCATTCAAATCATGATAAAACTTTTTTTTTTAGAAAGCAAAATTAAGGGTGTACTCGAAAATAACAGATTCAAGTTCAATAAGTTTTTACCACTTCATAAGCCAATAAAAATTTTAAATGATAAAAAACATGTTTTTAAATCTTCAAACGTTTATTTTATTTCTGCTTGGGTTCATACAGATAAAATACTTAAAATAATCAAATCTAGAATAAAACTAGGTGAAACGATCAAGTGTATTACGGTATTTCCTAAATTTAAAATTATCAATGTTAAAAAGTAAAAAAAAAGTTTTACTTATTGGAGGCGACAGTAGACTCTCAAAAGTTTTCAAAAAAAAATATAATAAAAAATATTTAATTTCAAGCACAACTAGAAAAAATAAAAAAGCTAAGTATTTTTTAGATTTAAATAATGTAAAAAAATTTAAATGTACAAATAAATTTGATTTCGTTGTTTTTGTAGGGGGTGCAGTAAGTTATGATATCTGTGAAAATGAATATAATTATGCAAAAAAAATAAATTGTATAAATATACCTTACCTGGCTAAAAGTTTTTTAGAAAAAAAATCCCATGTAATTTTTATATCAACTAATACAGTATTTAAATATAAAAAAAAAATACCAAACGAAAGAAGCATAACTTGCCCAGGATTTAAATACGCAAGATTGAAAAATATTACAGAAAAAAAACTACTTATGCTATCTAATTACAGAAATAAAATTTCAATTATAAGGATAACGAAAAATTTAGATAAAAAAACGGAACCATTTCACTCATGGTTTAAAAAATTGAAAATAAAAAAATCTATAATTGCTTTTAAAGATCTATATTTTGCACCAATATTATATTTAGACTCCGCTAAGATTATTTCAAAAATAATTGATAAAAATGTTAGTGGCATACTCCATATGTCTGGAAAAAAAGATTTAAACTATTGTCAATTTGCTAGATTGATTTTAAAAAAATTGAAACTTAACAAAAATTACTTAACCTGTACTATTTCAAAAGAAATTGGATTAAAACTTGTGTATAATCATAATATAACAGCCTTAAATATGAAATTTACAAAAGAAAAATTGGGCATAGAGCCCACACACATTAATAGAATAATTAATTACTTAACAAAATGAAAAAATATAAATAATCATGACCAAGTTAAATAAAATATCTAATTTATTATCATTATTAAATAGTGGAAACTATTTTTGTAAATGTTGAAAGGAAATATGATAAATTTACAATTAAATAACATTTAAAAAAAATGAAAGTTTTAGTGACCGGTGGAGCAGGATTTATTGGTAGCCACCTTATAGAAAAATTATTAAAAGATAAAAATATTAAAAAAGTTATAATTTTAGATATTTGTATAAATGGAAAAAAAAACATTAAACATCTCATAAAAAATAAAAGAGTTTTACTTTATAAAAAAGATATCAGAAAAATTACTTCAAAAGAAAAATTTTTTAAGAATATAAATTGTGTTTTTCATCTTGCTGCTATTGCAGACATTGTTCCATCAATTGAAAATCCTAGTGACTATTATTCTACAAATGTAAATGGTACTTTAAATATTTTAGAAGCGATGAGGAATTTTAAAATAAAAAAAATTGTTTATGCAGCATCTTCTTCTTGTTATGGAATACCAAAAAAATATCCTACAAAAGAAAAATCACAAGTAGAATTCAAATTTCCTTATGCATTAACCAAATATGCAGGAGAACAATTAATAGTTCACTGGTCAAATGTTTATAAATTAAAATATATGTCTTTAAGACTATTTAATGTATATGGATTAAGATCAAGAACAACCGGCGCATATGGAGCAGTCATGGGTGTTTTTTTAAAGCAAAAATTAGAAAATAAACCACTCACTATTGTTGGCAATGGAAAACAAACTAGAGATTTTGTAAATGTGAAAGATGTCGTAGAAGCCTTCTATAAAAGTTATAAATCAAAGTATTATAATAAAATAATTAATATTGCCTCATCAAGACCTGTAAGGGTTGAGTATTTAGCTAAATTAATAAGTAATAAGTTTAGTTATGTTCCAAAAAGACCAGGTGAGCCAGATAAAAGTCACGCAAATATTAATTTAGCAAAAAAAATTTTAAAGTGGAAACCAAGAGTAAAATTTGAAAATGGTGTTAAAGAACTAATGAAAAATATTCACTATTGGAAAGATGCTCCACTATGGAACAAGAATAAAATTAAGAAAGCAACGAAGATTTGGTTTGATAATTTAAAATAATCATTCAAAGAATATAAACTCATAATCACCAGCATAGCCTGATATTTCATAAATATATATCCAAGATTCTGTAGCCATTAATGTTCCAGCTGTAAGTGCCCAACATTGAAGATTAAATTGTTCTTTTTCATTTCTATAGGATTCAACACATAAATATTTTTTTTTCCCTATTCTTTCTATTTCACTTAAACATTTAGATAAATTTCTTAACTTAAGATTATGCACAGTATTAATTGATATTACCAAATCAAACTCATTATTTTTAAATTTTAGCTTTTTATTTAAATCATGAATAAATATTTTTCCTCGGATTTCTTTTTTGGCATTTTTTTTTGCATACCTAGAAATATCTATTCCGCTTATATCAAGATTTTTTAGAATTTTTTTCATTTCGTAAATCAAGAAACCCTTACCGCAGCCAATATCAAGAACTTTTGAGTTTTCTTTGAGGTTATAAATTTTTATCAATTTTCTTGCCACATTCGTATAGTAACCTGGAATATATTTATAACCTCCGTAACCAAATCTTCTATTTCCATCCCAATAATGAAAATTGTATTTTTTTGAAATTTTCATACATTTAATTTTTTCATCATTCATTCTTGATAAATAATCTCTTTTAGTTTTTTTATGATTTTCTGTAACAATTTCTTTTAATTTACCAAGCTTGAAAACTGGATTTGATTTTTCAAAATTTACAGACTTAATTTTAAAAATTTCTTCAAGTTTTAAAAAACTATTCTTATCATTTGTTTTAATATTCTCTAATACAAAATGTATTTGTTTTTTATCTTTGATAGCTTTTTGATAAAATTTTGAACGTTTTTTAAAATCTAAAGGTAATTGAAATAAGCTATAGAAAATTAAACCATCATTATTTTTCCAATTATTTATCAATTCTTCTAAAATATATGTGCTATTTTCAACTGCATATTCTGTTCCGCTTAGTAAAAAGTTTATATTATTTTTTTTGCAGTAATCTCTAAGTACTATATTTTGAATATGTTGTGGGACTCTTTCTCCAAAAAAAGGCCTACTAAAGATATAACCTTTTAATTTCATTGTTTATGGAAGGGATGTATAAAATTAATACCAATCTTTGTCATGGATCTAGTAGTAATTGGTAAAAAAAATTCACCTATTTTTTTATCACCATAAGGAGAGAAGTAGCTTTTAAATCTACAATTCATTGACCATCGAGTTTCTAATTCTGAATTTACAATATTTCCGTGCGGAAGAGCCTGGTTAAAAATTAAAAATTCTCCATATTTCACATTTAACCATTTAACTTTTCTTTTTACTAAATCATATATTTTCTCACTACTACTAGGTTTTCTTTTTTTTATATCCTTTAAGAATTGTTCATTATCTTTTTCTTCTAAAATATACATCGATTTTGATTTGTAGCAGTTTACTAAAGGTATCCAAAGATTTATTTCAAACGGTGAGTCGCCAGACCAAACATCTGAATGTATCGGTAATAAAGAGGTGTCATCATTTGGAAACTGAATACTTAAATTTATATTTTTTTGCATCATTAACTCATTGCCAGCTAAGGTATACAGAGCTTCTCTTGCAATATTAAAATAATGATAACGAGAAAGTTTATTGTTGTTTAATATTCGAATTACTTCAACTCTAAATTCATTTAATTCGTTAATATTTAATTTTTTATGAATTTTATTCAAATTAGCACCATTTATTTTTAACAACTTTTTTGAGGCGTTAATAATTATTTCTCTTAAAAAATTTAGTGAATTTTTATTCTCAACTTTGGTGACAAGATAACCTTTTTTTAAAAATTGATTGCTAATTAAATTTTCCTTTTTTGTTAAAAAATTCATTTTAAAATTATATATTTTTTTAACTTTAGAATTTCTTGTTTAAATGTTTATCAGTTTTTAGTCTCATAAAGGTTGGTCCTATAATTTTATGAGTTTTTTTTAGAAATTTTTCTGTTTCAAAACTATTTTTCGGGTAAAAGCATTGGATATTTTTAAATAACGACATTAGTTTTTTTGCATTTAATTCAGAGTGAGATGGACCAAGGGTGGGATAGTCAGCAAAGCCAACAAGATTTACATTAGCTTTTTGCTGGTTTATATCTAATTTAATTTGCTCAAAGGGTCTCTCTATTAAAAAGGGAGTAATAGTATATACCCATGGTTTTAAACCTTCCAAAGCCATACCTGCCGCTGTACCAATCAAACTTTGTTCACAAATACCCATATTAAAAAATCTTTTAGGATGATTTTTTCTAAAATCATCAAATATCGCGTAACCAATATCACCAACCAATAAAACTATTTTTTTATCTTTTTTTGCAATTTCATTTAAAATTTTTCCAAATATTCTTCTCATAAATTTAATCTTTTTAGTCCTATTTCAATATCTTTCTTTTCAATTTTTCTAGCATGCCAAGTAGGGTCATTTTCAAATTCTTCAATTCCTTTTCCTTTAATAGTATTCAATATTATAACTTTAGTTTTACCAGATTTTTTTTTCTTTTTTAGAGCTGAAATTATATCTTTAAAAGAATGACCATTCTTAACATTGCTACAATAAGAGTTGAATGATATAATTTTTGAAAATAAATTATCTAGTGGCAAAGCATCTTTTAATTTTGATAGCGCTTGAATTTTATTATAATCAATAATGATGGTTAAATTATCAAGTTTATGTTTAGATGCAATTAATAAACTTTCCCAGGTGGTTCCCTCTTGACATTCACCATCACTTATCAAAACAAATATTCGACCACTTTTTTTTTGAATTTTTCTTGATAATGCCATACCAGTCGCAATAGGTAGGCCATGTCCCAAGCTACCAGTTGTGCAAAAGACTCCATTTTTTTCATCTATTTCTAAATGAGTTGTAAGTTTTGTCCTTAAACCTTTAGATCTCAAAATTAGACACATTGGATAAGATGCGTGCGATTTACTTAAAATAAATTTGTCTTTTTTATCTAAAATTACTTCATACAAAGCTAGCAGAACCTCAATTATTGAAAAACTTCCACCCAAATGAGCCTCCCCTTTTTTTATGAAAGCATTAAAAGTTTCGATTCTTAAGTTTTTTGCTTTTTTTTCAAGTTTTTTTATACTCATTTAAGCTTAATTTTTTGCATTTTTTTAATATTAAAATAGTTAATATTTTCTAGGCAATTTATAAGTTTTTTTTCTTCGAAGGCAATTTTTAAATCTCTTACCGAGTTTTCAATACTAAATTTGGTTTTAAATTGCAATTCATCTTTAATTTTTTTAGATGATATGTGGTATGAACGATTATCGTTAGTTTCTACATGAATTATTTTAATATCATCTCCCATTACTTTTTTTACCGTTTCAGCCAACTTATCTACAGTTTTATTTTCAAAACCAACATTATAAATATTGCCATTTATTATTTTTGGATCAGCAGTTAAAAACATTTCATAAGCTCTTACCATATCCATAATATGAATATTTGGTCTTAGTTGAGATCCCCCGAATACAGGTATTTTTCTTTTATGGTAAGCTAAATTCGATAAGATATTGACTACTAAGTCCAGCCTTTGTCTTTTTGAATAACCACAGACTGTAGCTGGTCTGAGAATAACAACAACAAAGTTATCGCTTTTATATTTTTTTAAAACTGTTTCGCATTCAGCTTTAAATTTTGAATAATCAGTCATTGGCTCCAAGGACATATTTTCATCTACATTTTTTTCACTTTTTATTCCATATACCGAAGAGGATGAGGCGTATATAAATTTTTTTATATTATTTTTTAATGAAATTTTTACTAGCGGTTCAAAAGCATCTAAATTAATTTCTTTACCCAGCCTTGGATTTAATTCAAAACTTGGATCATTGGAAATGCATGCTAAATGAATAACTTGATCTTGCTTTTTTAGAGCTTTATCTAAAAGATTTCTGTCTCTGATATCGCCTTTTATTAACTTTAAATTTTTGTGTGCATCAAGAGTCTCTCCATAAATAAATAAATCGTAAACTGTAACAATATATCCACTAGCTAATAAACTGGGTACTAGTGCCGATCCCACATATCCAGCACCTCCAGTGACAAAAATTTTCTTCATTTAATTTTTTTTTTTGCAATTTGCTTTTGACCCAAAAGTTTCAATCTTCCGTGAAGAGAATTGGATAATATTGAAAAATATGAAAAGTTTTTAATCATCTAACATAACATGTGTTCTAAATCTTTAAGCATTTTTAATTTACTAATCGGTACTTTATTTCCAATCGTATTTACTGATTGAGCCGCTACTAATGAGGATAAAAGAAGTATTAAGTCCATATCTATCTTTTTGAATAAACAAATCGACATTAACGATAACATAGCATCACCAGCACCCACTTTATCAACCACAGTTTTTGAGAAAGCATCAGTAACAAAAAATTTATTTTTTCTTTTATCATATAAAACCGCGCCAGACGAACCTCTGGTAATTACTAAATAATTAATTTTTTGTTTTTTAGAAAGTTGTTTCATAAGTATTTGAATTTTTTCATCTTTTGATCTCATTTCATGTCTTAGCTCCAATTCATTTATGACCATAAAGTCGATATTTGTATAGTTTCGAAGTGTATGGTAACCAATATTTCCCGCATTGACTTGAACGTTAACTGAAATGAATTTAGATTCTTTTATAAGTTGCTTTCTTAATTTATCGGTAATCATACCATGGCCATAATCAGATAAAATTGTAAGATCTGAGTAATTTCTAAGTTTTTTAAAATTTTTAATTAATTGATTTTCCTGTAAATTTGAAACTGGACTATCGTTTAAAGAGTACACACCCAAAACTTTAGTTTTATTAATTTCATCTAGAAATCTTTTTTTAATGATTGTTGGTGAGCCCTTTTTTTTTAAAAAGAAATAAGATGTATTTTTTGGTAAACTTTTTTTAATAAAATTTAGATAATTTTTATGATCTCCTATCATAGATAAAAAATTATTTTTTTTACAAAATTCTGAAACATGCCTACATATTGCACCAGCCCCACCAAGATATATTTCGTTAAAGTTGTCTTTCAAAACCAACATAGGTTCTTTTCCAGATTTTCCGATTGTTTCACAAAAAAAATAATGATCAATTATTATTTCCCCAACTACTAGTGGTCTTAAAATCATCAGTTCATTTATAATTTCTTTAATTTTTTCAAAGTTAAATTTTAATTTAATTATCCTTATTAATTGTTTTTGATTTTCACTTAGAATATTAAAGCTCGAGTTAATAAGTTCGCTTGAGCTGTATTTTTTTGATTTTGTTATAATAAGTTTGCCACCAAATTTTTCTACTTGTTTTTTTTCTATAGAAATTTTTTTTGTAATATCTTTTCCTAATATTTTGTAATCGGGTCCTTTGAAATAAAAATGTGGTTTAATTTTATCTATTATATCAGTTGCAGAGGCATTATTTGATAGTGTTACATAGTCTATGGCATTTAGATTTGATAATACCTCCATTCTTTGAAAGTGATTAAAGACTGGTCTTCCAGGTCCTTTTGAAACAAACTTATCATCTGTGACAGATACGATTAAAATATCGCATTTTTTTTTTGCTTCATTAAAATGTCTGATGTGACCCAAATGCAATAAGTCAAAAACTCCATGACACAATCCTATCTTTTTTTTTATACTTTTTAAACTTACCATCTTTGATGATAAGTTTTGGAAAGTTAAATTTTTTGATATCATTTGGGTATTGTTATATTATTTTATTTTTTATTAAAGAATATAAAAGATATGTTTAAATTAATTATTTACATTTTTGTGTTAAATGTATTAGATCTATGTCTGTGAAGAAAAAAAAATATAAATTTTTTATAAAATTACTAAAATTTCCAATTGATTTTTTTTTTTCATTAATATCTTTATTTATATCATTCAAAAGTTTAGTTTTTTTAATTAATAATAGTAATTTTAAAAAAAAAAAAATTTTTTTACAACCCGAAGGTGGTTTTGGACATACAATTTTAACCTGCGAGGTCTTAAATACATTATTTGAAAAAGATGAATGGGTATTGGTTTTTGGATACAATCCCTTTAGACATAATTATTTAGTTAAAGATATTTATAAAAATAATTTACTTTGGTTAGAATTAACTAATAATTTTAATTTTCGAAAAGTGATTAATTTTTATTTTAGAGATTATATTTTTTTTTTATTAAGTTTATATTTTAAATATAAAAAGATCGAATATTATTATTATTTAAATTATATATCTAAAATAAAAGTTTACCCTTATTCAAAATATAACAAAGAAGACAAACTTTTATATGAAAGAGCTAGTTATAAAATAATATCCCAAACATACAAACCTAAAAACATATCAAATGATTTCAATGTAAGATTTAAAAATTTAAATTTTAATACAAAAAGTAAAAGAAAATGCGCTATAGCATACAAAAAATCAAAATATAATGAGATAAATTCAATAAATAGAAGCAGTGATGAATTGGAAAGTTATAAAAACAGTTTTTTTAGTATAGTCGATATCGGGTGGGACATATATATTTATGGTGATTTACCCAAAGAACTTCCCACTTGGTTTGATGATATAAAAAAAAATATTTTTTTTTATTCTAAAGGAAAAAAAAATATTAGCGAATTTAATTTATGTGCAGGAGTAATTGCAGACTGTTATATAGGACCTATGTCAGGAGCTTTATCGTGGAAATATATGTTTCCAAAAAAACCTTCTCTTATTATAGATGCCCATCCATTTGGTTGGGCATATTTTAATTCTGTAATTGCATATAAAATTATAAATAAGCCGTATAAAAATTACAAAATAGAGGATATTTTAAAAAAAGAAAAAATTTATTGGTACGAAAAAGAGCCTTATAATGTTAGATTTACCAACTTTGATGAAAAAGAAATAATCATAAGAAATTTTTTATTGAATATAAATAATCTAAACAATGAAATTATATCTCCAGAGGCTTTAAAATTACCTGAAGACCATCCAATTAGATGGAGTCATTCCTCTTTATCTAAAAGTTGGTATAATATTCAAGAGTCCTTTATTTAACATAGAAAATATAATATAAAGTTTTTATGAAAATTTTTTTTAATTTTAAAAATATAAAGAACTGTAAAATAGCTAATTTTTTAAAATAATTTAAATGTACTTTAAAAATTTTAAAAATTATTTTTTTTTATTTAGATTTGACCATTCTATAAAACAGATTTTTGTTATACCAGGTATTGTATTGGCTTTATTTTTTGGAATGAAGACAAGTTTGTTTAATATTTTAGTCGGGTTAACAAGTATTCAACTTGCCGCTTCTTCAAACTATATAATTAATGAGTGGTTAGATAGAAATTTTGATAAATATAATCCAAAAAAAAAATTCAGACCATCTGTAATTGGAACTGTAAGTAAAAAAAATGTCTATTTAATATATTTTTTTAATTCTATTCTAACAATTTATTTATCATCTTTGATTGGATTGTATTTTTTATACTTAATAATTTTTTTTTTATTCATGGGAATAGTTTATAATGTGAAACCATTTAGAGCAAAAGATATTCAATATTTAGATATTTTTGTCGAATCAATAAATAATCCAATAAGGTTATTACTTGGTTATTTTATATTCAACACCTCGATGTTGTTGCCTTCAAGCATAATAATTTTTTATTGGAGCGCAGGAGCTTTTTTAATGACCTGCAAAAGATATGCCGAGTACAATTCTCTTGATAGGGACATTCTAATAAAATATCGAAAATCATTTAAAGGATATAATATTAACAAGTTATTATTATTAATATTTTTTACATCTTTGTTATCAATTTCTATGTTAACTGTATTCATGATAAAATACAAAATTGAATTTATTTTTTTTATAATAGCTGTAATATGTCTTTATATTTATTATCTTAGTATAAGTTTAGAACCAAATTCTTCAGTACAAAATATTGACCATTTATATAATAATAAATATATATATTTGATAATTTTTTTTTGTTTGATAGTTTTTGTCTTTTCCGCAAGCATAAATTTAGATGAGCTTAAAATCTTAGAAAAACGTATACAATTAAATTACTAAGATTTAATTTTTTAAAGGTAATAATTTGAAAATAAATATAAAAAAACTAGTTTTAATTTTTTTAATTTTCTTTGGAGTTAATTTTGTAGCTATTTTTTTTTATAAGAATTTAGATAATTTCTTAAAAATAAATTTTAATTTGAACCGGTTAACAATATTTTTTGACATTTTAATATATTTTATCGCGGTATTTTTTTTCTATACAAAAGTTTCAAATGATAAAATTTTGAATTTATTTAAAAAATTAAAAAAATCCCTCAAAAAAGACTATTTAAATTTATTTATATGTCTATTGATATTTTTTTTAGGCATTTACTATTTTAAACTTTCTCAAATGGAATTGAATAGAGATCTATTTTATCCAAGAACAATATATGGTTTTATTAAATATATAGCTGTAAGAATAGAAAAAATTCACTTTTTCTATGGTTTTTTACTAACCCTAACATACTTGCTTTCCTACAGACTATTGAGATTTAGTCTAAATAAATATTTAGCAATTATTGCTTCAATTTTTTTTGTTACGTCTGAGATACATCTGTATAATTTAATACCATCTATTGAAAGGGATTATTTTAAAGTTATAATTTTATTAATAGTTAGTTTATTTTTAATATTTATCTTTAGGGCAAACAATTTAGATAAAAAAAAATTTTTTTATTATATATTAGCTTTTTTTATTGGTATTTGCCTAACAGTAAGAAATGATATTTTAATTTATATTATTCCAATGATAATTTCAGTTTTTTTTCAATTAAATAAACCATTTAAATTCTCATTAATATTTATCATTATAACCTTCTGTTCTTTTTTAATGGTACCAGATCGAGGTGGTGGTATAGGAGGCACACTTACTGACAGCATGTCAATCGTTCTATATACAGGATTAATGAATAACTTTAGTTTTTTGATGGGTCAGTCAAATAATTATTTCATTTCAAATATTAATGAACAACCCCTTGTAGAATACTACTTAAGCACAATAAATAATAACTATATTTTAGTTTATATAAAGTATGTGCTAACATTTTGTTTTGATTTTATATTAAAATTAATTTTTTCAGCCAATCAAATTCTTAATCTATTTTATGTTTATAGCGATGCACCGATAATGCTTGAAAAAATCTATTTTCCAATTTATGAAATTAAAAATATTTTTTTGGGAAAACTTATAGGTTATGGATCGATATTTTTTTTAGCATCAATCATTTTTTTAAAAAAAAATTTTAACGAGGTAAAACATTATTATTTATTTATAGCATATATTCTATTTTTAATATTCACACCTGTAATTTATTTTTTTTTAAGACATTATTTTCATTTGGAAATTATTTCAATTTGGTCACTTTTTTATTTAATGCAGTGTTTATTTAGTATTTTGATTAATGAATTTAAAAAAAAATATAATTAAAAATATTATTAGTTTATTTTTTTTTATATTTGCATGTTTATTTTTGCAAATATATTTTACGAATAAATATTTAAATTTATTAAGATTGTCTGAAAAAAAAATATTAAATATAAATCGTTATATAAGTGAAGACAATATAGAGATTTATTTGAATAAAATTAGTTATGAATTAATTAAAAAAAATAATTTAGTAGCAATAAAATTCAAAAATACATCTAATAAATTTATCGAGACAAGAGTTTTTTCTAATTATTCATCTGAAAAGGATGCTGATGGCTACACTAAAAATTATTCAAATAACAGTTATGTAAAAGTTTTACCTAATTCTTCTTCAATATTATATTTAATTCCATATCTTTCAGAATGTTTCTATGAAAATAAAGAATGTACGAAATCTTCACCAGTTTTTTTAAATTTTCAAATTCCAAAGATAAAAGAATTGATTATTGAAGATGTTTCAGTAGTTATTCACAAAAATCTTCCTTTTTTGTTACAGTTAAATGACTTTGGGCAAAAATATTTAATATCAAAAAAACCTTTTAATTTTCGAATTAATAAGAAATCATATGACAATAGCACGTTACTAGATGATAATTTCTTTAAGATTAGTAAAAATTTTTTAAATTATGCTCACAAAAGACAGAAAGGAATTTATATAAATAAAAGGTTAAACAGTAATGATATATGCTTAGGAAAAAATTTTACAAATTTTACTGATGTAAATATAGTAAGCATTTGTGGTAAAACATTTCATTTGATTAAATCAAAAAAAATTGACTCACTTCAATTTGATAGGCTTGGTATTAGTGGAAAATTAAAAAAAGGAAATTTGAGATTTGTTTTAGAAGATCAATACAAAAACATAACCACAAAAATATTTGCAGGCAAGGGAGAATTTTTTAAAACATTTATAATTGATAAAGAGAATTATTATTTTTTAAGTATTCTCGGTGAAATTAATGTATATGACTATCCACAAATTGAGTTTTTATTAAATAAAATTAAATTGTTTAATAGCGATTAAATAAAAAAAAATTGCACATTTAATAATTGGTTTTTCGATTTGTAGTTATTTTATAAATGCAATAAATAGTGTTTTAAGAAATGATAGTGATTCTACAATATTAGTTATAACAACTGGAAAGAGAAAATTTTTTAGTTCGGGCAGAAACCTTAACAGGAATTTAAGTGACGATACTAAGATTAAAACTATACAAATCTTTTAAAAAAAAATTTACAAAAATATTAATCATACCTATCATGGAAAAACTGGTTCACTATATAAAGATTGTAATTTAGCTTTAAGAATTTCAAAAAAACTTAAAATTGATTATTTACATATTATTCAAAACGATTTCCAAATGATGTGGTGGAATAAAAATTTTATCAAAATTATTAATAGGATTTATAAAAAAAATAAAAATGTTATAAATATTTCATGTAGGTTTTTTAATCCAAAATTGATTACAAAAAATAAGTAAGAAATAAAAACCATGTATTTTTAATTTTTAAAAAAAAATAAAAATTTATTTAAATCATAACTATTCTCTTTGTGATCATGGAATCTTTTACATAGAAAGAATGAATAAATTAAAAATATTTCTAAAAGGAAGAGAGCAAAAAATGTAAATAAAATTAAGCAAATACAATTTAAAAAGTGCTTATTTTTAAATTCCATTTATTTCAGCAATTCCTTGGCCAGCAGTAGTGTGGAATGGTTTTGTCGAAGGTAAAGTTTTAAATTCTGCTAACCCATTTATGGTTCAAATTATAAAAATCAAATAAAAAAAAAATTAAACTCTAATATTATTTATCAGCAAGAAGATTTGTTAGAACAAATTTATGGTGGGCTTCAGAACCTTATTGGTACACGGACAGCAACATTATTAAATATTTTATATAAACTTGACTCTAAAAAATGTTAAATTTAATTTATACAAAATTTCGATATAAAAAAATTAGGCTTATAAATTTTTTTAGAAGAAAAATTGCCGTGGATAAGTTTTTATATTTCATCTTTTTTATTTTATAAGTTTAGAAAAATTGTAAAAAAACTGCTAACGCTCTTAAACCCTGAATATCAGATCTATAGTTTAAATCTTTAATTATTTTAGATATCATTTATCAACTTTATAAATATTTAAATAAAAATCTTATTTTTTTCTTTAGATAGATGTATATCGAACAAAAGAAATTTTGTAATAACTTTTCTTAAATTTTTTTGATATAGGTACATAAACTTAAAATAAATAAATAATTTAATGCTTAAAAACTTATCAAAAATAATTACCATAGTTGGAAAAAAGAATACCCTTGTTCTTTCTAAATTGATACCTGTTAGATTTTTGGCTATATTTTTTGAGCTCTTTTCCATTGCAAGTTTTTTACCATTGATGCAGCAAGCATTTGGAGGTAGCAGTATCTCTTCAAATGAATCTTTATCTAAAATTTCCGAAGTAATAATAAAATATTTATTTAAATTAACTAATCAAAAACAAAGAATTGCAATTTCAAAATCAAAAAATTCAGGATTCAATATAATTTCGTCTAAAAATCTAAAAAAAAATTATAATATTTTTTCCGTAAAAAAATCATTAAATAATTTTATCAAAGATAACAAAAGAAATATTTCATAATATGAAATATGCTCACCTAGTAGTTGGTTTTCCAATTTATCATTATTTTCGAAATGCAATATTATCAGTTATAAAGAATGATAAAAATTACAAAAGCGATTTGTTAGTATGTATAACAGGATCAAGTTCCGACGAAAATAAAATAATTAATTACATTAAAAAAATTAGAAAATGTTTTCCAAAAAGAAAAATTATTTTGAAATGTTTTCATGGGATCGGTAAACAAAAAGTTGGAATTTTATATAGAGGCAATAATTTTGCACTAGAATACTGCTATAAAAACAAGATATCGATTTTAAATATTATTCAAAATGATATGCAGCTTATGTTTTGGAATAAGACAGTTCCCAAACTTGCCCAGGAAATTTTTAAAAAAAATAAATTTTGTACTAGTTTAAGCACTGGATTTATTAGAATGGGTTCTCATCCTGATTTTTACCAACAAAATCATAAAACTAATGCTCTTTTTTTAAATACCATAAATAAAAGTTATAATTTAATATTTAGTAAAGCTGCAATAGGTGATTGGGGTCTTTATAATATTAATAAATTAAAAAAAATAAATTTTAAATTTAAGAGAAATGAAACTTTTATAGGCAATGATTTGAGGGATAAAAAAAATTTTTTAGCTATTTATTTCCCCCTTCCTTTTATTGGTGTAATTCCCTGGCCAGCTGCTGTAAGAAATTCTATAATTTACGGAAGTATCCTTAAGAGTAAGAATCTATTTCTTGGCTTGACATACAAAGATTCTTTCTTAAAACTTTTAAAATTAAAGAAAATACCATTTCAGGAGGACTGGATTTTTTTGCAAAATCGTAATTGTTTGTATCCCCACGTCTATACACATATTTCTTTAACCAATTATTTAAAATTAATATTAAAATATAAATATATATTTAATGTAAAATTTGCCTATTATCTAAAAAATAATAAAAAAAAACATATTATAAATTTTTTCAATCCATTTATAACAGTTCCTAACTTTTACAGTCTGTCTTATACTTATTTAAAATCAAGATTATTTAGACTTCTAAAAATTTTTAAATTTTATTAATTTTTCTACTTAATATAACAACTTTTATAATGAAAAATATTTTAATAACAGATGGGTGTGGATTTGTAGGATCGAATTTAGCTTTAAGTTTAAAAAAAATTGACAGAAATCCAAAATTATAGCGGTTAAAAATTTTTACAGAAAAGGTTCTTTAATTAGTAAAAAAGACTTTTGAATCAAAATATCTAGCTTATAAATTGCAATATAAGATATAAAAAAAATTTTAATAATATTTCTAAATTTAATTTTTTGATTGCTTAGCTGATCCTTCTGTATTAAGTGGAGTAAAAAATGGATTAAATTACTTAATCAAAACTAACATAAATGGAACTTCAAATTGCCTAGATACAACTAAAAAAAATAATGTTAAAATTATTTTTATTTACTAATTTTAAAAATTTTATAAACATTTCTCTTTAAATATTATGATATATGCGCACAAGATTAACATAAAAAAATAAGTTAATGTTTAAAAACCTACAAAATAATTAACGTTCATGGAAAAATGAATGTTCTTGTTCTTTCAACTTTGATACTCGTTGGACTTTTGTCTATATTTTTTGAACTCTTTTCTATTGCAAGTTTTCTACCACTGATGCAACAAGCTTTTGGAGGTGACAGTATCTTCGCAAATGAATCTCTATCTAAAATCTCTGATGTATTAATACAATACTTCCATAATTTTAATTATTTATTTATTTTTATTATTTATAAAATGGTTGTAAAAAATCTTGTTCTTATTCGTCAAAATTATTATACTATAACAGTTTGCAAAAAAATATAATGAAATTTTTACTCCAGAAAATTAAACATTTTTCAGATTATCTTGTCAGCTTTCTTTTTTTGACTAAAAATATATTTTATATAATAGAAAATAGAGAGTTAATTTCAAAATTTGATTATATTTTTATTCAAAGTTTCGGCGGTTATGGTCATACATTTACCATGCCAGATATAGCCAGAATTTTATTTGGTAATAAATTTTTATACATAAGATTTTTTCAGAAAAGTAGGCATAATTTTTTTTTACCAAAAATATTTGATATAAATTATTTAACTATAAATCACACATTACATTTTCAAATTTTTGGAAGAGATTTAGAAATAGGAGAAAATAATGATGATTATAAAATTAAAATTTGCGAAAAAATTTTGACACGTATAATAATTTTTTTTTCAAAGAAAAAAGTTATTATTAACAATGGTATTTATAGACTTTTAGAAAAAAAATATCCAACTTATCTTTTTGAAAAACTAGTTGATAAAAAAATATGGGCCAAATGGCCAAGTACAGCAAAAAGTCAAAATTGGATATCTGCGTACTTGCACACTTTAAGCAGAAAAAAATTTTCGTATAAACTACTTTATTTTGAAAATTTGTTAAAAAAAAAAACTATATAAATATATCCAATTAGCAAAAAATAAGACAAAAAATATTACAATATATTTAAGAAAAAAAGTTAGCTTGGATCCAACAAATAGTCTGAGAAATGGATCTGATAAAAAACACTACATCCCCTTACTTAAGTATATCGCCAAAAAAAAATGAATATGTTTTTAACTGGAGATAAAATTTTTAATCAAATTGAATTAAAAAAAATTAGCAATAAAATAATTGATACAAATTTTGTCAGAAATGATTTAAAGCAACTTCTAAGAATATATCTTAATTGTTCATCAGAGTATGGTGGAGCGCAATGGTTTGGTTATTATGCAAAAAAATTTGCAATGATTAATGCATTGCCACATTTCACGATCAAACAAAAAAAATTTCCTGTATTGCATAAAAAAATTTTCAGTTTAAGAAAAAAAAAATTCTTAAACAAAAAAGAATTTTTTTTTATTAATGCCACCACGCGTATAGATAATAAATTTATTATTGAAAATAACAATTCTAAAGAAATACTTGAATTTGTAAAAAAAGCTTTTTTCTAAATTTTTTTTCGTTCACACTATATATTGATATATTAATGAAAATCTATGTTCTTTAATTTATGAGAAAGTTTAAAATTTTAAAATCTAAGTTTTAATGAAAAAAAATTATACATTCAATTTCTGATACCGTTTTATTTGCGAGCAAGAGCTATTTTTTTATTGCTTGTAATAGATTTCAGCTCATTAATTTCAAATTTCTTTCTATATGTAAAATTAATTTAATTTGTTGATTATATTCATAACATCATTATTAACTTTTCTAGTTATTTTTGAGTCAAAAGTTGGATGTTTCTCGTCGTAATAAAAAAGTTCATTGAAGTCATTTGCAAAACATTTATTTCCCTTGCAAAAATATTTTTCAGGAAATACCTTGTATAAATTTTTATGGTTAATTTTATTAAAGGCGTCAATAATATTTTTATTTTTAAAAATGCCTCAGTCCATTGAAAGAATAGTTGCATTAGTAGAAAACATAATTCTTTTCATAATTAATTTATTGAGTATTTTTTGCCGTGTCATAAAAATCATTACAGGAGTAGGATAAACTAAGATTATCTTAATATTATTGTCTAAAAGATTTTGAATAGATACTTCAAAACCTTTAATTATACTTTTGTTATTTTTTATATGGACGAGTTTATATTTTGTCTTATTTTGTGTAATAGTTACTTTTTCTCGAACCGCATTTATATATCCAGAATACCAAGCTCCCAAAACTACTATTGACCTTTTATTTTTAATAATTTCATTTTTTAAATTATTCATATATTCTGAACTACATCGAGTTTTTATATCGTTAGTTTTAATATTTATGAAATTAAAATCGTTTATATACATACAAGTCAATTCTTGGAATTACTGAAATATTTTTTTTCTCAAGTAGTTTTGCAATTCCATAAAAATAACTTTCTAATATCGAGTCGCCAACATAAAATTTTTTTTTTCACTTATTTTATTTAAAATACAATTGTTTTATAGATTATAAGGTTTGCATTTATTATAAAATTCATATTTGAGTTTTTGATTATGCTTTAAATTTTCAAATTTATTATCAAAAGAATTTTTAAAACCATTTTTACTTATAATAATCATAGAAATGGATAAAATTAATAAAAAAAGAAAAATTAAAAAAGAGCAGACTGCTCTAACGGAATAAATTTTTCTAAATTTTTCTTCAATTAAAAAAAACTACTTATTGAAAGAATTAGCAATAAAAATATTAAAATTATTTTTTGTGTAGGCGATGATATCGGATCCATTTGTATAAATCTGAAAAATGAAAACAAAGGGTAGTGCCACAAATACAATGAGTAAGAAATTGTTCCGAATAAAACAAAAATTATTGTTAAATTTTTTTTTATTTTCTCTTAATTCGTATTCCGGAAGTGAGGCTCCAAATAATAATTCCCACGACTGAGAAGAAAAAAAAATAATAATGAAAATCTCGATTATTATTAAAAAAAAACTACAGTCAAAAATGAAATAAGGTCAAAAATATAAAGTTTCATTTATTTTTTTTGGTAAAGTTTTTATAATAATAGTTAGTAATAATGGGTAAAAAATATAAAATTGTATTTCAACACCTAATGACCACATGTGAAGTAACGGTTTATAAATTCCAGAAATTTCTCCATAGATTTACCCAGATTTATAAAAATAAAAATTAGGAACAAAAAAAAATACTTGATAGAGCTTCTTTTAAGGCTCAGTCAAAATTCTTAGAAGTAACAAAAAATAGCCAAATACAAGTACAGCTAAAATTTTAAATAAAAGAAGAGGTAATATCCTTACTATTCTGGAAAAGAATTTTTTTTTTTAATTAATTTGATTAGTTCTTAATTTTTCATTTATGATTATTTTAGTTATTAAATAACCGGATATTACAAAAAAAATATCTACCGCAAATACGCACCTGGAAATAAGCTGTGCCCCAATATTTTTATATTAGCATGGTAAATAATTACCAAAAAAACTGCCTAGGCTCTTAAACCCTGAATATCAGGCCTAAAGTTTGGATTTTTAATTATTTTATATAGCGCTTGTGAACTTTATAAATATTTAAATAATTATTTTAATTTTTTCTTTAGACAGATGTATATCAATGAAAAGCAATTTTGTAATAACTTTTCTTAAAAATTTTGATAGTATGTGTATATACCTAAAATAAGAAAATAATTGAATGTTTAAGAATTTATCAAAAATAATTTTTATACTTGGAAAAAAGAATGCCCTTGTTCTTTCTACTTTGATACTCGTTGGACTTTTGTCTATAATTTTTGAACTCTTTTCTATTGCAAGTTTTTTACCACTGATGCAACAAGCTTTTGGAGGTAGTAGTATCTCTTCAAATGAATCTTTATCTAAAATTTCTGAAGTAATAATAAAATATTTTACTAATTTAAATTTTTTATTTATTTTTACTCTCTCTATAGTTTTTATAAAAAATATTGTTCTTCTTTGTCAAAATTATTATTCTGGAATAGTTATGAAAAAAATATACCTATTTGTTTCTGATAGACTTTTTATAAGCAGAATGAGTCAAGAATATTTATCATTTATAAAAAAGAGCTCATCTTTTTTTTTAAAAGACTTAAGAGAGACTACTTTGGTTTTTAAAGTTTATGTAGAAGCTCTGATTAATTTTGTTATTGAAATCACTGTGACTATTGTAATTACAGTTTTTTTGCTAATAATGAATTATGAAGTTACTATAATTATTTTTTCAATATTGGGAACTGTTGTTATATTGTTTACAGTTCTTTCAAAAAATTTTTCTACAAAATTAGGAAAAAATCAAAATGAAGCTGCCGAGTGTGTAAATAGTTCTTTAATTAACTCATACCATAATTTTGTAGATATCAAACTTTATAAGGAAAATAATTTTTTTCAAAAAATATATGCTGCAGCCAATTCAGTCTTTGCAGAATATACAAGAAAAATATATTTTATCTATTCGATTCCTAAATTTGTGATGGAGATCACAATTGTTTTTTTGCTAATTCTTTTTTTTATTTACCTGCAAGAAATAAACTTCAGTAAATATATAGGGATAGCTAGTGTGTATTTAGCTGCGACCTATCGACTACTCCCGTCAGCTAGCAAATTGGCAAATTTAAAAATGCAATTGAATGCACAATCTTTTGCAGTAGACATTATTTATGATTCGATAAAAAATACGAAAAAAAATAAAAAACGTGTAATAAAAATTGAATCTAAAATTGATTTTAAAAATGTTTCTTTTTCATACGATAAAAAAAATACTATTTTAAAAAATAAAAATTTTACATTTAAAAAAAATCAAATCACCTGTCTTTACGGAAAAAGTGGATGTGGAAAAACAACCCTTGTTAGATTAATTGCTGGACTGGTAGAACCTAATATGAGTGGAAAAATAATTTTAGATAACAAAACTCATTATAAAAATTTACATTTAGATATTGCATATGTTTCTCAGAATTTTTATATTATGAAAGATACTTTAGCCAATAATATTATATTTAAAAACAACGAAAAAATAAATTTAAAAAAAATGGATAGAGTTATGAACATATTAGATTTGCACAGCGTTATGAGAAATAAAAAAATTAACTACGACTCAATGTTAACTGAGGATGCTTCAATTTTTTCAGGTGGACAAAGGCAAAGAATTGCCATTGCTCGAGCACTCTACAGAGATGCCGAGGTCCTTATTTTTGACGAATCTACCAATGCCTTAGATTTAAAAATAGAAGCAAAAATTATTAAAAACCTGCACTTAATAAAACTAAATAAAATAATAATTATAATATCGCATAGAAAAGAAACAAAAAAAAACTGCGATGTTAGTTATGATTTAAGTTGATTTAACTTTTTCTAGTCCAAATATCATATATAATATTATCAAGTAGACATTATTATTAAAAAATGAATAAAAAAATATTTTCGTTAAAAAATTACCAAGCCTCTTTTGTCGATCTTATAAGTATTAACAAAGAAATCGAATTAAAAATTAATTTTTTTAGTAATTTGTTAAAAAAAGTAAATAAAAATAAGGGGAAAATAGTACTGTTTGGCAATGGAGGCAGTGCATCAATAGCAAGTCATGTCGCAATTGACCTAACTAAAAATGCAAATATAAAATCATTATGTTTCAATGAGTCATCACACATAACATGTCTAGCAAATGATTTTGGTTATGAAAATTGGATTCAAAAAAGTATCGAGTTCCATTGCGAAAAAAATGATTTGGTAGTTTTGATTTCATCTTCTGGAGGCTCTCCCAATATGATCAAGGCTGCTAAATTTTGTATCCAAAAAAAAATTAGATTAGTTACTTTCACGGGAAAAAGTAAACGAAATAAATTGAAATTAGGAAATCCAAATGGTTTAAATTTTTGGGTAAATTCGTACGCTTATAATCATATAGAATTGACTCATTTATTTTGGCTATTATCTTGTGTTGATACAATAATTGGAAAACATGAGTATAAACCGAATTAGTTAAGTAATGAAAATTTTAATTACAGGAGCGGCTGGTTTCATTGGTTTCCATGTTGCTCAAAAATTATTAGAAAACAACAATAATAAAATTATTGGAATTGATAATTTAAATAAATATTACGACCCAAATCTAAAAATAGAGAGACTCAAAATTTTAAAAAAAAGTAAAAATTTTTTTTTTAAAAAAATAGATATTACAAATAAAAATAAATTAATATTATTTTTAAAAAATAAAAAAATTGATTATATTATTCATCTTGCAGCTCAGGCCGGTGTCAGGCATTCGTTAAAATTTCCACAAGATTATGTTGACTCTAATATTATTGGTTTTTTTAATATTTTAGAATTTTCTAGATTAATTAAAGTAAAACATTTGCTTTTTGCAAGTACGAGTAGCGTTTATGGTCTCAATGAAAATTTTCCATTTAAGGAAAATAAAGTAGCAGATCACCCCATTCAATTTTATGCAGCTACAAAAAAATCAAATGAAATAATGGCCCATTCTTATAGTTATCTTTACAATCTTCCTATAACAGGGTGCAGGTTTTTTACCGTCTATGGGCCCTGGGGTCGACCAGACATGGCACTTTTCAAATTCACAAAAAATATTTTAAATAATAAAAAGATAGAAGTATTTAATTATGGCAATCATTCTAGAGATTTTACTTATTGTGATGATTTAGCACTTATAATAAAAAAATTAGTTTTTAAAATACCTAAAAAAAATAGAAAGTTTAATAAAAAAAATCCTGAACCAGGTGCAAGTCCAGGTCCATTTCAAATATTAAATATTTCTTCTGGCAAAAGAGTTAAATTAATAAGTTTTATTAAAGAGCTTGAAAAACAGCTAAAAATTAAAGCAAAAATTAATCTACGTCCATTACAAACTGGGGATATTAAGGATACATTATCCTCAAAATATAAAATAAAAAAATATATAAGCTTTCCAGAACCTACAAATTATAAAAAAGGAATAGAAAAATTTATTTTATGGTATAAATCCTATCATCATATACTGTCTTAAAATTTAAATAATGAAATAAATAAAAATATGAATCTAAAAATTGGAAAATTAAACAATTGTCAGATATGTCAAGGTAAAAACTTCCAAAAAATAATTAATTTTGGAAAAATTACCCCCTGCGATTCTTTGATTAAAAAAATAGATTTGGATAAGAAGCAAAAAAAATATCCATTAAATCTTATTAGATGTAGGGATTGTGGCTTGGTTCAGATAGACTACGTAGTAGATCCAAAAGAATTATTTCATTTAAAATATCCATACAAAAGTGGCATAACAAAAGACCTTAAAAATAATTTGGAAAAAATTTCTAAGCATGTAAGCGAGATTTGTAAAAAAAACTCAAATAAACTAGTAGTGGATATTGGTTCAAATGACGGATCAATATTAAAAGGATTTAAAAAAATTGGCTATAATGTTTTGGGTGTAGAGCCAACAGATATTGCTAAAGTTGCAAAAAAAAATGGCATCACCACAATGCAAAATTTTTTTAGCATAAATGTGGCAAACAAAATTAAAAAAAAATATGGCCCTGCTAGTATTGTCACAGCATCAAATGTTTTTGCTCATATAAGCCAAATTGAAGATTTGTTAAAAGGAGTTTCCATTCTATTGGACGATGATGGTGTATTTGTAACAGAATCTCACTACTTGGGAAGTATTATTGAATCACTTCAGTTTGATTCAATTTATCACGAGCATTTAAAATATTATTCGATTAAGCCAATGATAATTTTATTTGAAAAATATAATTTTATTTTCGAAAAAGTTGAAAAAATATCGAATTATGGAGGCTCTATAAGAGTTTATGCTAGAAAAAAAAATAACAAAAGAAAATACAAAGTAGGAAAATCAGTAAGAAATTTGCTTAAACAGGAAATTATAAAAGGATATTATAAAGATGAAACTTTTAAAAAATTTAGAAAAAAAATCTATGAATTTAAAAATAAATTTAAATCTTTAGTATTTAATTTAAACAAAAAAAATAAAAAAATTATTGGAATTGGTTGCCCGGGTAGAGCCATGACCTTACTAGAATTTTGTAAGTTTAATTCCAAATCTATTAGTTATATTGCAGAGCAAAAAGAATCATTAAAACTTGGAATGTATACTCCTGGAACAAAAATTCCTGTTGTTGATGAAAAAAAAGCAATTAAATCCCAACCAGACTACGCTATTATGTTATCGTGGCATTATGCAAAAACTATAATTAAAAATCTTAGAAAGATGGGCTTAAAATCAAAAATTATTATTCCTCTGCCAAGTATTAAATTTATAAAATAGAGTGGAAAAAAAAAAAATTTTAATAGTGACATGTGGAAATCTACCATCAAAAAATGAGGGGTCATCAACTATACTGATTTTTTACTATATTAATTTTTTTTTAAAATGTAACTACCAAGTTTTTTTGCTATCATTTCAGGAAAAAAATAACCGACAAATAATAGGCAAGGGTAGTTTTCTAAAACAATTTAGTAAAAAAAAAAACTTAACGTTTTGTAAAATTACTTTAGATAAATTATACACCTTAAACAAATATAATTTTTTTTTTCAAAATATTTCCACTTTTGACTTTAGTTCAAAAATTAAGGAAAAAATTTTAAAATTTAATCCAGATATGGTTTTTGCATTAGATATTGCAGCTTCTAGTTTTGTTAACAAGTTGCTATTACCAACTAAAAAATTATACGTATGGCTAGGAGATTTAAATTTTTCTACTATTTATTATCACTATTACTACGATTTAAAGTATAGTTATAAAAATTTTTTTTTATTCCCAATTATTTTTTGTTTGATTTATAAATGGAAAATATTCTATAAAAAAAATTTGAACCGATTCAAAATTCTCTCAGGATCGTATACAAATTTAAGCCATCTAAGAAAAATTAATATTAATAGTTCTTATTTACCATACCCTTGGCCTATACAATTTTCTTATAAAAAATTAAAAAAATTTTCAAAACCTTCTTTTATTTTTTTTGGTAATTTAAAAGGTCTCGGTTCTAAGTCAGCTATTGATTATCTTTTAAATAAAATTTATCCATCTTATCTTAAGATATGGGGGGAGGGGGGGTTTACCATTTACATATGTGGTATTTTTGATTTTCCAGAAAATATATTGAATAAATTGCAAAAGTTAAAAAATATAAAATATTTAGGATTTAAAAAAAATATAAACAAAATAGCATTAAAATGTCATGCTTGCTTATTTCCCATTGATGTCCCATTGGGAAATAGATCAAGAATTGTTACAGCGCTTGCAAACCGCTGGCCAATTATTGCGCATAATAATGTTAGTTTAGGCAACCCAGCTTTACAATCCGGTTTTAATTGTTTATTAGCTGAAAATATTGAAAAATTTATTTTTTTTTCTAAAAAAATTTTTAAAAATGATGATTTAAGTAAAAAAATAGTTAAAAATGGTTACGAGACTTATAATAAAAATTTTAAATTGACATCTGCATTAAAAGCTTTTAAAAAATTTATAAATGAATAAAATTTGATTAATTGTTTTAAAAAAAGCAATTGTTTTCAATAACTTAATTCTAGCAATTAAATGTTTGATTTTAAGATTAAAAAATACACAATTACCTAAATACAATAAAAATTTAATCTTTTAAAAAAAAATAACAAATATGCAGATTTGTCTAATTTGTATAAAAATATTTTAAAATATTAAAATAAATAGATTAAAAAATCATAAATTTAGTATAAAGATTCCTATTAGAATACTTTATTAATTAATTAATCAACAAATATAAGTAATAAAAAGTGAAAAAAATTATATATCAACTTTTATCTATGATTCCCCAAAGTTTGGGAGAGAAAATATTACACTTTCTCAAAATAAATTTTGGCAAGCATCGCAAATACTACAGATTGTTTGATTTACTATTCAGATTTGGACAAGAAAATAGAAGAAGATTTTTTTTAAGCGCCGCAAGATACTTGCATATAAACAGGCCAATAGAAGGATATTATTTAGAATTTGGTTGCAATGAAGCCAATTCTTTTAGAATGGCTTTTAATCATTTTAAATATTTTAATTTTACATATGTTGCCTTTGACTCATTTAAAGGACTCCCTAAAATTGAAGAAATAGACAAAATGCAAATTTTTCACGAGGGTAAGCTAGCATTTTCTAGAAAAGAGTTTGAAAGGTTATGTAAAAAAGAGGGCATTAATGATGACAAGTTAATAATAATTGAAGGATTTTACGAAAACAGTCTGACCAAAGAATTAATTGCAAAATTGAGTCCAAAAAAAGCCAGTGTAATTTATATAGATTGTGATTTGTACACTAGTACAGTATCCGTTTTAAATTTTGTTGTTAATTTTTTACAACCAGGAACAATTTTATTTTTTGATGATTGGAACTGCTTTTATGGAGATTCAGATCGAGGACAAAAAAAAGCATTTCATGAATTTAAGCTAAGAAATCCCCATCTAGTTTTCGAGGAATTTGTTAGTGATGGCGAGTCTAAGAGTTTTATTTTTATTAAAAAGGATGAAAAAAAAAATATTTAATTTATTAAATAAAAAAATAATATCTAAACAACTGATCATTTCAGTGATTGGAATGGGATATGTTGGATTGCCATTAGCATTATTATTTGGAAAAAAATTTAAAACTATAGGGCTTGATATATCAAAAATAAAAATAGCAAATTTAAAAAAAAAAAAAGATTACAATAAGCAGTGTACTTTAAATGAATTTAAAAAATCAAAATATATTCATTTTTCAAACAAATATGAATCTATCCAAAATTCCGATATTATAATAGTCTGCTTGCCAACACCTGTATATAAAAATCATCAACCTGATCTAAGAATTTTAGTGAGTGCAAGTAGAGAAATAGGAAAATATTTAAAAAAGTCGGCAATAGTGGTTTATGAGTCAACAGTATTCCCTGGCACTGTAGAAGAAATATGTTCAAAAATTATTGAAAAAAATTCTAAACTAACATGGAAAAAGAATTTTCATTTAGGTTATAGTCCAGAAAGAGTTAATCCTAATGACAGCAAACACAAAATACAAAATGTAGAAAAAATTGTTTCAGGGGATTCTATTTTAGTTACCAAGCTCCTCAAAAAAATTTATCAAAACATCGTTAGCAAAAAAATTATATTAGTTAATAATATTAAAGTTGCAGAAACAGCAAAAATTTTAGAAAATACTCAGCGTGATTTAAATATAGCTTTAATGAATGAAGTTGCAATAATTTGTAATAAATTAAATATTAGTACCAAAGATACAATAGATGCTGCAGCTACTAAATGGAATTTTGCTAAATTTTATCCAGGACTTGTTGGTGGACATTGTATTGGTGTTGATCCTTATTACTTGAAATACAAATCATTAAAATTGGGCATACATCCCAAGATTATTAGTGCCGGAAGAGATGTTAACGATTCAATGGTGAATTATGTATTTAAGATTCTTAAAGAAAAAATAGGTAATAAAAAGAGAAAACTTTTGTTTTTAGGTGTTACTTTTAAAGAGGATTGTAATGACATGAGAAATAGTAAGAATATAGAGGTTGTAAAAAAATTTATTGATAATAAAAAACATTATGTAGATGCCTACGATCCTTTTTTACAAAATAATCAATATGACCCATATTTTAGAAAACACTTTAAAAGTTTAAAAGAGTTAAGAAAAGATTATTTTGCAGTCATTATTTTAGTTCCTCACATCAAGATTCTAAAAAAGAAATTTTTTTTTTTGAATAAAATAGTGAATGGTGGTTATCTTTTTGATTTAAAAGGTATGATTAATAAAAAAAATTTAAATAAAGAATTAAAATACTGGAGTCTTTAAACTAACTAATGTTAGATATCTTTTTTAGATGCAGTGCATTTCTTGCGTTAACCATGTCATAATCTACCATTTCATTAATTAATAAGTTTATATTTTTTTCTGGTTTCCATTTTAAAATTTTTTTAGCTTTTGATGAATCTCCAAGCAAATTATTAACATCATTTGGTCTAAAAAATCTTTTATTAATTCTAACTATAATTTGATTTTTTTTAATTTTTAATTTTCTATTATATATTTTTGAAATCTTGCCTTGAGCATTAATATTTTTGCCAGACCAAACAATTTCAAATCCAATCCTTTTACACACTAATTCAATAAACTTTTTTACTGTATGTTGTGTTTCGGTAGCAATAACGTAATCATCTGATTTTTTTATTTGCATAATTTTCCACATCATTTCAACATAATCTCTGGCGTGCCCCCAGTCTCTTTTAGATTCTAAATTTCCAATTTCTAAAGTTTGTTCTAGACCAAAAGCTATCCTTGAAAGTGTGTGGGTAATTTTTTTGGTAACAAAATTAATTCCTCTTCTCGGAGATTCGTGATTAAAAAGAATTCCATTGCAGCAAAACATTTGATAGCAGTCTCTGTAATTTTTTGTAGTCCAGTAAGCAAATAATTTGGATGATGCGTAGGGTGATTTTGGGAAAAATGGAGTATTTTCATTTTTGTTCAAGAATTTGCTATCTCCGAAAATTTCTGATGAAGATGCCTGATAAAATTTAATTTTTTTTATTTTTTGTAAATTTTTAATAATTTCCAAAATCCGCAAGGTCCCCATTGCGTTCACGTTCGAAGTATATTCTGGCATATCAAAACTAATTTTAACGTGCGATTGGGCTGCAAGATTATAAATTTCGTCAGGAAGTACTAACTTTATTATTTTTTCAATACTTAATGGATCAAGCAAATCACCATAGTGCAAAAAAAGTTTTTTATTTAAAATTTTTTTATCATTATGTAAATGATCAATCCTGTCAGTATTGACACTTGAAGACCTTCTTCTAATACCATGAACTATATAATTTTTTTTTAAAAGAAACTCTGTTAAATATGAACCATCCTGTCCGGTTATTCCTGTTATTAAGGCTATTTTTTTTTTCATTATTAAAAAAAATACTATTAAACAATAATTGTTTAATAGTATAAATATTATTTTGTTAAAAGAAGTATTTATTGTTTAGTCTAATATTATAAATTTACAATGCGAAACTTTAAAAAATTATTAATAATTGCTGAAATTGGATCTGTGCATGATGGTTCTTTTGGCAATGCCTGCAAATTAGTTGAGCTTTCTAGCGAATGTGGAGCAACAGCAGTAAAATTTCAGTTGCACGATCCAGAAAATGAAACTTCTGTTAACGCGCCTAACCCACCATATTTTAAACAAGAAAACAGATTTCAATATTTTAAAAGAACTTCATTTAGTACTGAAGAATTGGAAAAATTAAAAAAATTAGCAAATAAATTAAAATTAGAATTTATTGTTTCTCCTTTTTCAATACAAGCTGCAAAAAGCTTAAACAAAATAGGCATTGATGGTTTTAAAATTGCATCTGGAGAGCTAAGTAATCACCCTATGTTAAATTATATATCCACTACTAAAAAGAAGATTTATTTATCAACTGGCATGAGTAATTGGAAAGAGATCGATGACGCAGTTAAAATTTTTACAAAGAACAAAAAAAAATTAACCATATTTCAATGCACATCCCAATATCCATGTGAGCCAAAAAATCTTGGTATTAATGTTTTGGATGAACTTAAAAAATACAAGTGTGAGGTCGGACTCTCAGATCATTCTGAGGGATACTCAGCTTCAATATCTGCGATTGCAAAAGGATGTAATGTTATTGAAAAACATATCACTTTTTCAAAAAAAATGTATGGCAGTGATGCAAAGCACAGCATGGAACCTGAAAGTTTTAAAATATTTTGCAAGGAATTAAAAGAAGCATATATAATTAACAATGTGATTGTAAATAAAAACAATATTAGTCATCTAAAAAAAATGAGATCAATTTTTCAAAAAAGTATTTATACCGCTAAAAATCTTAAAAAAGGAAGTAGAGTTAGTTTTGAATGCATGGCTTTTTTGAAGCCAGGAAATGGCATTCCTGCCAGTGATTATAAAAAAATAATTGGTAAAAAAATTATAAAAAAATTAAGAAAAAATCATAAATTCAAACTGAAAGATTTTATAAAATAATTTTATGAAAAAAAAAATATGCGTTTTTATTTCTAATAGAGCAAATTATAGTAGTATAAAATCTGTACTTATAGAAATTAAAAAAAATAAAAAAATAAATCTCCAGTTAATTGTTGGTTCTGGGGCAATTTTGGAAAAATATGGAAACGTAAGTAATATAATTAAAAATGATGGTTTTAAGATAGACAGCGACATAAGTGTAATGATTGAAGGGTCGACACCAGAAACTATGAGTAAATCAACCGGCCTATCTATCATTGAGCTTTCTGTAGTTTTGAAGAATCTCAAACCAGACTTGAATATTGTTATAGGTGATAGATATGAAAATTTTTCATTTGCTGTAGCCTCTGCTTTTTTAAACATACCGATTGCACATACAATGGGCGGAGAAATATCAGGAACAATAGATGAAAGTATACGACATGCAATTACTAAGTTTTCTCATTTGCATTTTACTGCGTCTAAAGATGCTTACAAAAGAGTAATAAAACTGGGAGAAGTTCCAAGAAATGTTTTTTTAGTTGGCTGTCCCAGAATAGATCTGGTTAAAAAAGTCATTTCTTCAAAAAAAAAAATTAATTTCAACCAAATTCTTAAAGAAGGGGTTGGTGACAAAATAGATTTAAATCAACCTTTTCTAATGCTATCTCAACACCCAGTTACTACAGAATTTTTTAGTGCTAGAAAGCAAATTAAAGAAACTTTGCTTGCAATTAAAAAAATTAATCTGCCAACCATTGTTTTTTGGCCAAATCCAGATGCAGGATCTGATGAGATTTCTAAAGAACTTAGGAAGTGGAGAGAGTTTGGACAAGCTAACAAGATGTATTTTGTTAAGAATATTGTAACCGAAGATTACATAAGACTCATGAATAAAACTTCCTGTTTAATTGGAAATTCTTCTAGTGGAATAAGGGAGAGTGCATTTATTGGAACCCCAGTAGTAAATATTGGAACAAGACAAAATAATAGAACAAGTGCTAATAATGTTATAAATTCATCCAATAATTTTAATCAAATATACTTGTCAATAAAAAAACAGCTTAAAGAAATTAAATACAAAAAAAAATATATTTATGGAGATGGAAATGCATCAAAAAAAATAATTTCACATATATTAAGTGCATTAAGTGAAAAAATAAATATTCAAAAAAAAATTACTTATTAAAATAATATTTAATGACAAGCATTCTATGTATCATACCAGCTCGAAAAGGTTCAGGAGAAGTAAAAAATAAAAATTGGAAAAAAATTAACGGAAAGCACCTGATCGAATACACTTTTGATGTGGTAAAAAAAAGCAAGACAATAAAAAAAACTATAGTGTCAACCAATGATCCACTAATCATAAAATTATGTAAAAAACATAATATAGATTATGTCAAAAGACCAAGTTTAATTTCTGGACCAAAGAGCAAAACCTTAGATGCGGTAAAACATGTATTTACTCAAATAAATTACAAACCTGAATACGTTGTAATTTTGCAACCAACCTCTCCTTTAAGAAAAGCAAATCATGTAGATAAAGCAGTTAAAAAGATTATTTCGAATAAAAAAGCCGATTCATTAGTCAGCTGTGTTAAAATTTCTCATAATTTTTGTCCTCAGTCTTTAATGACTTTAAAAAAAAATGGATTTTTAAAATTTAGAAATAGATTAATTAGAAGGCAGGAAATAAAAAAAATTTATTTTGCTAGAAATGGTGCCGCAATCTACATTACAAAATATCCTTTAATAAAAAAAACTATTTTAGGAAAGTCACTAATTCCATTTGAAATGAATTATTCTGAATCTTTGGATATTAATAGTTTAGAGGATTTTGAATTAGCTAAAAAATTATTAAAATGAAATTCCCAAAAGCTATTTATGTAGGCGGTGGTTTTCTTGAAAGCGATTTACTGTGGCTTTTTCCTGTACTAAAGGGATTGATTAAAAAAAAAAAAATTAATCTGATAATTGTGGAAGGTCTTCAGGGAAAGATAGTCACCATAAAGTATATTTCTAAATTATTACCCAATTATCCAATTATAAAGATAAAAAAAAATTCTTTACTACTAAAAAGTTTTCAAACATTTTTATTAATTCTTAAAAATATTTTTAAAATATTTAAATACTTTTATTTTGTTAATAATAAAAATATTTTTTCAAAAAATTGGAAAGAGTTGCAAATAAGACACTCTATCTGGGATTCGGCAATCAGTATGATGAAAGATTCTCAAGAAAAACCATCAAAGTTTCAAATTTTTCTAAGTGTTTTGCTTTCCTTAAGTTCGCTTGAAAAAGCAAAAGCTTTAACATCCAAATATAATATAAAAATTGCAATATTGGGTCATGCTGTATATCAGCACAGATCCTTTTTGGCTTTCTTGAGAGAAAAAAAAATTAAAATATTGAGTCATGCTGCTTTCAATTTGCACTGGCAGAAACATGAGGATTCGTCATGGAATATAATCGATAAGAAATTTTTTAAAAGAATTAATAAAGTTCTTACCAAAAAAAGAATAGATAATTATTGGAATCAAAGGTTTTTAGGAGGTTCTAATTATGAGGATTCCAACGTAGCATCAAATATTGTTAATAAAATTTCTAGCTATCCTAAAAATGTAATATTGTTACATATTTTTAAAGATTCTCCATTTAATGTCATCGACAAAGAAAGAATTTTCATGGACTACTTTGACTGGGTAAATAATACTTTGAAAATACTGACCGAATCTAAAGAGCAATGGTCTCTTAGATTGCACCCAAATAGCAAAAGATGGGGAGAAAATCAGAGGCCAATCGTAAATATGTTATTAAAAAAACATCCAATCCTCCTTGATCAAGAAAGGGTTTTAATTGATGATAAGTTAGTTTCTAATCATTTTTTATTTAAAAATGTTAAAAAAGTAGTCACATTTTCAGGAACTTCACATCTTGAAGCCTCTTGTGCTGGTATAAAGCCAATTATAATTTCTAAAACATCACTATCAGTTTTAAATCCAGGATTAGTATTAAAACCAAAAAATTTCATTGAGTATAAAAAATTAATTCTAGCTTGTTCAGGCAGTCAAATTTTTAAGCAAAAAGAAAAAGATAAAAATTTTTCTAAAAAATTGCTATTTATAAGGGAAAATTTGCTATCTTTAAAAAATGATTTGAAGGCCCAAAATATATATAGAAACGATGGTAGCGCCATAAGGTCTTCAGAATTAAGAAATATGAGAAATAATTTAAATAAAAATTTAAAAAATTTAGAATTTTTAGGAGAAAAAATGTCTAGTGTATTAACCCATAGTATTAGAAATAAATATTTAAGACTTATACGATAAAAGAAAGTCTAAGTGATGTTGTTATTTTATATATACTTATTTTTAATGTAATCGTATTTTGTTTATTCTTTTTAATTTACATAAGTAGTCTAATTAAACGATATATCTCAAATCAATAATGTCTTTTTTTTTAATTTTTTTTAAAAAGACTTCGTATTCTTTATGTGCTGTGCAAAGAATATATGACGTATTTTTTTTAATAGAAGGGTGTTTCGTAATAGAGATTTTTTTAGAGAAAATTTTCTTAACTTGTTTGTAACAAAGACTATCGCATGCAAAAATTTTTTTACTACTTTTCATTTCTAAATATTTTAAAATTTTAATACTAATAGAATCTCTTATATCATCACTATTTGGCTTAAAGCTGAGACCTAAAATAAAAATATTTTTATTAAAAGATTTTTTAACTTTATCTAATTGATGAAAAAAAATTTCATTGTTAACCTTGTTAACAGATTCTAGAAGATTATTTTTTTTATATTTTGAGATTAAAAAAGTTAATGCCTTAGTATCTTTTGGTAAGCAATATCCCCCGTAACCAATTCCTGGATGCAAATATGAAGACATGTTGCATGGCTCTCCATACCATCTTTTGTCTAGTCTAATCGCATTAAATGATTCTTTAATATTTATGTTTCCGAATTTTTCAGCGAATATTGTCATTTCATTTGAAAAGCTAATTAAATTAGCAAGTAATGTATTTGATAAATATTTTATAAATTCAGCTGTAGTATTGGTTGTAAATATAATTGGATCGTCAAATTTTTTATATATTTTATTCATAATTTTTTTTGCAAAGTTCTCTTGAAAGCCTATTATTATTTTTCCAGAATAAAAAAAATCATTCCATGCATTGCCTTCTCTTAAAAATTCAGGATTACTAACAATAAATAAATAAGTTGAGATATACCTTTTTTTTAAAAAAGCAGCAGTGCCAGGAGGAACTGTAGATTTAATGACAAATAAAATTTTTTCATTGCTGTGATTTTTTTTTACATTTTTTATAATATTTTCAATAGAACTTATATTTGCCTCTCCATTTTTTTTCCCTGGCGTGCCAACGCATATATAAAAAACGTTAATTTTAGTTTTGCTAATATAAAAATTATTTGAAAAAGAAAAGTATTTTCTTCCTTTTTCTAATTTTAACCGACTTTCGAGCTGAGGTTCATGAAAATATAATTTTGTTTTTTTTAAAGATTCTAATTTTAAACTGTCATTTTCAACTCCATGAACTTTAAATTTCATTTTAGAAAGAGCAAGTGCGGTTGTTAATCCTACAAATCCTAAGCCAAATATTTGAATATTAAGTTTCATATTTTAAAAATTTTAGATATTTTTCTATACCCACATTTAATTTAATTTTTGGTTTAAATTTTATGATCTTTCTGGCCAGTTTTATATTGGGACACCGTCTTTTTGGATTATTTATTAAATATTCTTTTTCTTTATTTTTTCTGTAAAATATTTTACCTTTGTAATTTAAATATTTTTTTCCAATAAAGCAAAATTTTTCTGAAAATTTTTTTACTGATATTTCTTCTTCATCATTTCCGATGTTTACTACGCAAAATTTTTTATAAGCTAATATATTTAAGTATCCAATTATTGCATCTGATATATAGCAAAAAGATCTTGTAGGTGAGCCATCAGAAAATATAGTAATATTTTTATTTTTTAAAACATTATTGGCAAGATCCGCAGGCAGCCTTTTGTCATAAATATTTAATCCAGGACCATAGTTATTAAACGGTCGTACTATTCTAGTTTGTAGATTAAATTCTTTATTAAAAACATAGCATAAGGTTTCCCCCATTCTTTTGGCCTCATCATAACAAGCACGGGGACCAAGACAAGAAACATTTCCATTGTACAGTTCATTTGTAGGTATGTTTTTTTTATCTGGATCTCCATAAATTTCACTTGAAGAAAAATATAAAATTCTATTAATTTTCTTTCTATTTTTTGAAAAATTCAATATGTTTTGCAATCCTACTATATTACTTTCGATAGTTTTTAATGGATGCTTCCTATAAAAATATGGTGAGGCTATAGATGCAGCATGAATAATTATATCAATATGCTCATTTTCGAAAATTTTATTTAAGTTTATTTTCGTAATATCTTTTTTTATTTTAATAATATTTTTATTAAGTATTTTTTCTTTATTAGTTTTTATATCTATTAAATATAATTTTTTAAGCTTAAGATTTTCAAAATAGTGAATAAAATATTTTGATAACTCAAAGCCAATAAAGCCCATGTATCCTGTAATTAAAATAGTTTTATTATAAAAAAATTTTTTATTTATGTTCTTATGTATGTAATTTAGATCACTCGTCAGAACTGTTGAGTTTAGATTATTAGATAATTTTATAGTCATTATATGCAAATTTTTTAATTAATATTTTAATATACCTTATTAGTGTGATTATATTAAAATAATTAAATTTTGTATTATTTTCAATCTTCCAATAGTTAAATTTTTTTCCACTATATTTCTTTAAAAGATGAATATATTTTTTGTAAATTATTTTTTTGGAGTTACTATTTAAAATAAAATTATAATTTGAAGTTCCTAGCGTAAATATATTTTTGCTTAATTTTTTTACCCCATGAAAATGAAAAAAAATTAAATTTTGATTATTAGCAAAAATTAATTCGTTCCTAATCGTAAATTTAATGTTTCTCATATTCCATGGTGCAGCGTTGATGCCAGGATGTGATATTATAGAGATGTTATTTTTATATTTTTTAAATAAACTTTCTAAATATTTTTGGTCTGAAAATTTATTTTTTTCTGGTGTGAACAAGCACCAATTTTTACATAACTTTATCCAATCATTTAAAAATTTTCGCCCAGGAATATCTGCCTGAAAATGTATAAAACCAGCATTATATTTCCCATATAATTTCTGGCGTCTCGGGGCATTATGTGAAAAATTATGTTTTGCAAAACTAATTGATAATTTTTTATTATATTTTATTAATTTTTCAGGATTATCAAAAAAAAAAATATCTGCGTCAATAAGAAATATTGATTTAATTTTTTTTTTAAATAAATATTTTATAAATACAGGTCTCGATGTTACAATTTGATTAATTAGCTCTCTTGAGTAATTAATAGTTTTAAGATTTTTATCGAATTTATATAATTGTTTTTTATTGTAAATCTTGGTATTTTTAATTTTTTTTGATTTTAATATTGAGTATGAATCTTCATCAAAGCACAAGATATGGACTGTTGTATTTGAAAAATTTTTTAAGGAATGTAAAAGGCAAGAAACTCTTCCCAAGTAATACTTGCTTATTACTGTTGCCAGGTTTATTCTAGAGCCATGCATTTTTATTAGTCTTCCATATTTTATTAAGATTTTGCTTGTCTTTTTGAGTATCAAGGCTTTGCCAAAATCCCCCATGTATGTAGCTAGAGAGCTCTCTTTTTTGTATTAATTTATTGAGAGGTTCTGCTTCCCAATAAGTATTGTTATTTTTGATAAATTTAAGAGAAATAGGATTAATAATAAAGAATCCGCCATTTATCCATATGTCTTGTTTAGGATTATTATTATTCATTGAAGTTACTAATGACTTATGTGTTCTAATAACACCATATCTGTGCTGGGGCTGGACTGCTGTTAAAGTTACTAATTTACCTTTTTTATAGTGAAAGTTGATGAGTTGTTTTATATTTATATTTGCTAGGCCGTCACAATATGTCATAAAAAAAACTGATTTGTTCTTAACTATTCGATTTGCAATTTTTATTCTTCCCCCGGTTCCTGAATTTTTTTCAGTGTCTACTAAATGTAAATCGATTTTGACTTTATCTATTATTATTGAAATTATTTTATATTTTTTGCTTATTTTTCTTTGAGAATATAATTTGTAATTTTCAGAAAAATATTTATTTATCTCATTTTTTTTATATCCAAGACATAATACAAACTCTTTAAATTGGTTTTTAATCAAAATTTTTATTAAGTGTATAAGAATAGGGTGGTTAGCTATTTTAATCAGTGCTTTAGGTTTGACTTTTCCTTCATGGTCAAGTCTTGTTCCATTACCTCCACAAAGAATAAAAGCTATCATTTTTTTATTAAATAATTATAGATATAATACTTTAATGACTAAATGTGAAATTTGCAATAATAAACTAAAAAAATCATTTGATTTAGGAAAAGTTCCTTTAGCTGATAATTTAAAAAAAAATAAACAACAAAGCCTAAAAGTAAAAAAATATCCAGTTACAATACTTCATTGCCAAAGTTGCCAAACCTTATTTCAAAAAAAAATTATAAATAAAAAAAAATTATTTCATAGTAGGTACCACTATAGACCAAGATTTACAAAAGATGTTTTAAATGGAATGAAAGATTTAGTTAAGAAAATTAAAAAAGAACAAGGAAATGATCTTTCCAAAAAAAAAATTTTAGATATAGGATGCAATGATGGTTCATTGTTAAATTATTTCAAAAAAGAGGGCTGCAGAACTTACGGAATAGAGCCAACTAATGCTGCTTTAGAGGCAAGAAAGACCCATAAAATTGTTAAAGATTTTTTTAATATAGAAACTGCAAAAAATTTTATTAAAAATTTCGGATACCCGGATATAGTAATATTTACAAATGTTTTTGCCCATATAGAAGATATCAATTTATTGATAAAAGCATTAAACATTATTTTAAATAAAAAAAAAATTATTTTAGTTATTGAAAATCACTACTTGCTATCAGTTCTTAAAAAATTTCAATTTGATACCTTTTATCATGAACATATAAGAACATATAGTTTAAATTCATTTTTTAAAATTTCCCAAAAATTACAAATGAATTTATACAAACATGAATTCCCCAAGAGGTACGGAGGAAATATAAGAGTTTTTATGAACAAAAATATATTTCCTAAAAAAAAAATTAATAAATTTTTTTTAGTTACATTGGCAAAAGAAAAAAAAGAAATTAATAAGTATTTAGTTTTTTTCAAAGAAAAAATAAATTTGTGGATTAATAAAAAATTAAAATTTTTTCAAATCATGAATAAAAAATTTGGACCAATTCAGGCAAAATCATACCCAGCAAGAGCATCATTGATAATTAATATATTAAAATTGACTTCTAAAAACATATCTAATATTTATGAGAGGGATGGAAGTAAAAAAATTGGGTATTATGTTCCAGGCACAGATATAAAAATTCTTTCGGATAAAAAGATTAAAAATAAACAAATTCCATTAATTAATTTTAGCTGGCACATTAAAAATGAAATAAAAAGATACATGATGTTAAAAAATTACAAAGGTAAAATATTTAACATTATATAATGTTTAAAAATTACTTTATACTTGGATCAGGCTTTGGGTTGTATGGATACTTACCTTCTTTAATCAAATTAGATAAAAAAATTCATTTATTTAAAAAGTACGAAAAAAAAATTTTGATAAGGAAAGATCTAAAAAAATATATCAGCAATATTAATTTTGTAGAAAAAATAAATTTTAACAAAATTGATTCAATTATCTTTGCTAAAAGACCTAAAGATCAGTTTAATTTTGTAAGTAAATTAAAAAAAAAAAAATTTCTATATCTAGAGAAGCCACTATCCGAGGATCCAAAAAAATCATTACAGTTAATTAATATAATTAAAAAAAAAAAATTAAAATTTAATGTTTGTTATTTATTTTTTTTTGTATCTTGGTTTAAAAAAATATCAGCTATTAAAAAAAGAAATGAAGTTTCTATAGTTTGGAATTTTGTATCAAAAACCTTTACTCAAAATAATTGGAAAAGAAAAAACTTAGAAGGAGGTGGTATAATTTCATTTTATGGAATTCATTTTATTTCTATTTTAAGCTATCTTAAGTATTCTTGTGTTAAATCTTCAATTATTAAATCTAAAAATAAGGAAATAGAATGGAATGCTATTTTTAAAAAAAAAAAAATTTCAATTAATTTAAAAATTAATATTAAATCTAAAGAACAATTTTATATCAAGATAGGTAAATATTTAATTTATAAAGCCGATTCTCCATTTGGAAAAATTGTTAAAAAAAGAAATAAAGAAGATGCAAGAATTAAATTTTTAATAAAATACCTAACAAGTATGAATTTTTTAACATTCACCAAGCATATAAAAATTATTAAATTATGGAAGGATGTAACTTCAATTACAAGTTATACCAATTGAAATTATAAAACTCATGAAATATAATGACATTTTAAGCTGGAAAAAAATTATAATTACATCCCTTTTTTTTTCAGCTATTTTAGTTATTGCAAATATTAACAATCAGCATTCTGATGCTGTTTTTTTTAAAAATCTTTACAATGATATAAAAAATTATTCTTTTTACGATCTTTTTCCAAATCTTTTTAATATAGAAAATAATTTTTATTATAATTCCGGAGAGTCTTTTTTAAAATTAATTTTTTGGACTTTCTCAAATTTATCCATTCCAGAAAAATTATTTAATTTTTTTTTATTTTTTTATTTTAATTGTTGTTTTTTTTTAATTGGAAAAATTAAAAAAATAAACTTTTTATTATGTTTTTTAATTTTTCTATCATCTTTTTATTTTTGGAACATACTTTTATCTTCAATTAAAAATGTATTGGCAATTAATTTTTTTTTTACTTCAGTAATTTTTTATTTAAAAGAAAGGAAATATTTATGTATTTTATTTTATGCATTTACTATTTTGACAGCATCTGGCTATATAATTCTATATTTTCTATTTTTGTTATTTAATTTGCATATCGTAAATTTATTTTTAAAGAAAAATGCTTTATTGATAATTATTTTGGTTTTAACTCCAATCGTATTTTCTAGCGATATTATTATTGGTAGATTTAAGGGATACAATGTCATTTCCAAGCCATATTATAACGAGAAACCTTCCAAGCCATATTATAACGAGAAACCTGGTATTAATTTTCTAGACACAAAAAAATTTATTAACAAACAATTTATAATTACAATTTATGATCATACCTATTTTTCCAAAACATTTGGAATAGAATTGATTAACCAATCAATTTTATTGAAATATAGTTTAATTAGTAGTATTAAAATAATAATATTTTTATTGTTAATTTTTTTTGTAACCAAGCGCAATAAATATTTTTTGTTATTGTTTTTTTTTACTTTTTTAATTGCTGGGCTTATAAGTTTTGAAAAAATAAATTTATTTTTATATATTATATTAATAACAAACTTTTTTATAGATTATACTAAAATAAAAAAATACAATTTTTGTCAGCTTGCTGCTTTTTATATTTTTGGTTTATATTTTTTTTTTAAACAAATTCAATTAATTCATAATATGTATTTTTATAATGTACCATTTCAATATTAATTTTTTTTTTTTAGTATTTGTGATATTTTTACTAAATATTTTTTTATTTTTTAAGTATGAAAAAATATCTAAAATTTTTAATTTACTAGATACAAATAATAATAATAAAATTCTCAAAATTAATGGCTACCCTGTTGGTGGAGTTATTCTCTTCGTAAATATTTTTATACTTTTTTTAGCAAATTATTTTTTTAATGTTGATATCTTTAATATCAGAGGAGAACAACTATTTTTTTTTTTTATAACTTGTTTATTTTTATTTCTGTTGGGAGTCTGTGATGATAAATTTAATTTAAGCCCATATCAAAAGTTTTTATTTTTATTCTTAATTTTTTATTTTTTAATTTTTTTTGACAATTCAATTCAAATTGTAGAATTAAGATTTGATGTAATTTCCTATACAGTAAACCTGGGATTGTTTTCTAAATTTTTCACAATTCTTTTTCTATTAATGTTTTTAAATGCTTTTAATATGTTTGATGGAATTAATTTGCAATCAGGCTTGTATAGTTTCTTAGTCATATTTGTATTTTTAATTTTTATAAAAAAAATTAATATTTACTATTTTATATTATTATTTTTAATTATTTTCCTGTATTGGAACTGCAGAAAAAACGTTTTTTTGGGTAACTCAGGTTCTCTTTTAATTCCTTTTATAATTAGTTATTATTTTATCAAATTTTATAATGATAATACCATTGCATTTGTCGATGAAATTTATATTTATATGTGCATACCTGGTCTTGATATGTTTAGATTGTTTGTAAATAGGATTATTAAAAAAAAAAATCCTTTTCGTGGAGATCTTTTCCATATCCATCACCTAATATTAAAAAAATCTAGCTACTTACAATCTCTATCAATTATTCAATTGTTCCTTATATTAACTTTGCTTTCTGGGTATTTGATTTCTTTACAGATATCAATTTTTTTTTCATTAGTTATTTATTTGTACTTACTGCATAGATATAGTTAAGTTTTTTTTATTATTATTTATAATAAATAATTGCTATTAATCTGCGATCTCTTAGATTATTTGGTAACTAAATTTTCATTTTTTATGTAGTTCTTATAGTTTTGGATATTATAAATTTATTTGAAAACACTAAAACAAAAATCGTAAAATATGCTAAATGCACAAAACTTAAAGCAAAATAAACTAAATATGAAAAATGACAAAAAAAAATAATTTTAAATATAACAAAAATAGCAAAAAAATTTTCATTATAAAAAAATTGCCCTTAATTAGTATAATAACTGTGGTTATGAACGCTGGTAAGGTTTTAGAAAAAACTTTATTAAATATTTTTAATCAGGACTACCCTAACTTGGAAATAATAGTTGTTTACTCGCCTTCATACGATAACACTTTGGATATAATTAAAAAATATCAAAATAAAATTAATAAAATTATTTATAATTACGATATTGGGATTTATCAAAGTATGAATTTAGGAGCAAAATTTGCCACAGGAGAATATATTAACTACATGAATGCTGGTGATTATTTTTATAATAAAAATATTATAAATAATATTTTTAATAAAAAACAAAATGCCGATGTTTTGTATGGTGATTGTAAAATATTATATAACAACTTCTCAAGATTTGTAAAAGTGAATGATTTAACGAATTTGGTAAAAGAAATGTGTTTTAGTCATCAGTCATGTTTTGTTAAGACTGAATTGCAAAAAAAAATTGGTTTCCAAACTAAATATTATTTATCAGCCGATCATGATTTTTTTTTAAAAATATATAATAAAAAATGTACTTTTAAAAATTTAAATAAAATTATCTCTATATGCAAAGCAAATGGAATTGTAGATAAAAGAAGAATTACCACTCTTTTTCAAAATTACTTAATAGCTTTAGAAAACTGTAGAGAAAAATTGGATTTATTAGACAGAGCAAAAATGATTAATAATATTTTGTACCATATTTTTATTACATTTATAAAAATAATAATACCGAGCTTTATTATTAATTTTTTATTATTATTAAAATATATGATTTCAAAAAAAAAATGATCGATACTCAGGTAAGTATTTATTCCCAAAATAAAATCAAGAAAAATAATAAATTACAAAAAATTACTGTTATTACTGTAGTCTATAATGGAGAGCATTTTATAGAAAAAACAATTAAAAATGTTTTAAATCAAAACTATTCTCATTTGGAGTACATTATTATTTACACTCCTTCCCAAGATAAAACATTTGATATCATAAAAAAATATAAAAAATTTATTGATATAATTGTCATCAATAAGAAGAAGGGGGTATTTGTTAGTATGAATTTAGGAGCAAAATTTGCCACAGGAGAATATATTAACTACATGAATGCTGGTGATTATTTTTATAATAAAAATATTATAAATAATATTTTTAATAAAAAACAAAATGCCGATGTTTTGTATGGTGATTGTAAAATATTATATAACAACTTCTCAAGATTTGTAAAAGTGAATGATTTAACGAATTTGGTAAAAGAAATGTGTTTTAGTCATCAGTCATGTTTTGTTAAGACTGAATTGCAAAAAAAAATTGGTTTCCAAACTAAATATTATTTATCAGCCGATCATGATTTTTTTTTAAAAATATATAATAAAAAATGTACTTTTAAAAATTTAAATAAAATTCTATCACTTAGAAATAGTTTTGGAGTTTCGGAAAAAAAAAGAGCTTTCACCTCTATTCAAAATTACTTAATAGCTTTAGAAAACTGTAGAGAAAAATTGAATTTATTAGACAGAGCAAAAATGATTAATAATATTTTGTACCATATTTTTATTACATTTATAAAAAAAATATTAGGAGAAAATTTTTTTAAAAAACTCTTAATTTATAATGAAAAAAAATAAAAATATTATCTTATCTGCATTTAACATTCACACTGGTGGTGGATTAGTATTATTAGAAAAATTACTTAAGTATAATAGAATAAAATGTACTTTATTGGATTTAAGGGTAAAAAATAAAATATTTTACAATAAATTAACTACAACTTTTGTTAAAAGAGAAATATTTGATCGGCTATTAAAACCTCATCTAGTTTTCACAAAATCTAATGTAGATGATATAATTATATGTTTTAATGGCTTGCCGCCACTTTTCAAACCAAAAGGAAAAATTATTTTGTTTGTTCAAACTTTCTATTTTATTTCAAATATACTAAAGTATAATTTTCCTTACTTTGTATTTTTGAGAATTTGTTTTGAAAAAATTTGGTTTCGCTTAGGCTTGCGTAATGCTGACGAAGTTTGGTTGCAAACAATTACAATGAAAAAAAGATTTTTACGTTATTTGAAAAAAAATAATATCAAGATAGATATAAAAATTCGTATCATGCCACTTATTGATGATCATTTATTTCAAAAAATTGCTATTAATAAAAGTAATAAAAAATCTGATTTGATGTTCCGAATAAATAAGAATCCTATTTTATTTTATCCAGCAGATGATGCCAAACATAAGAATCATTTAAGACTGTTAATAGCAACTAAATTTGTCAAAAAAAATTTTAAACTTTGTCTAACACTTGATCCTGATAGTTTAGAAAAATTATATATAGAAGCAGATTTTAGCGAAGAAGAGAAAGCAAGAGTCATTAATTTAAATAAAGTTCCTAGAAAAGAAATATTATTATTCCTTAAAAGAAAAACTGACTGTTTGATCTTTCCTTCTTTAGATGAAAGTTTTGGTTTACCTCTTTTGGAGGCTGCTATTTTTAAAAAATCTGTTATTGCATCGAATTTACCTTTCATTAAGGATGTGATAAAAAATTACTATTTATTCAACCCCTATGCAGTACGATCAATTTCAAGAGCAATAAATGGATTTCTTAATAAGAAACATTGTAAGATTTCCAAGTTACGCTCATTAAATTTTATCTTATCAAAAGAATTTTTAAATGAAGGAAGCTTAAATTAAATTTTTAAATATATATGCTACTATTACAAGGTTTTTTGTTTGTTTTTTTTTTACTTTACTTAGTTAATTTTACTGGTTTTGTTTTAGACAAGTGTTTAAAAATAAATAACATTTCTATTCGATCTATTATTGGTTTTTCAATACATGTAATTTTTATTAATGCATTATACTTTGGATTAAATTTCAATTTAAATACGATTTTATTTCTATCAATTTTTATTATAATTGTGGCTCACGTTTTTTTTCTTGAAAAATCTTTTATTTTTACTTTTCTTGAAAGTTTTAAATTGTCATTTTTAATAATAATTTTTTATTTACTACTTGCTCAGATTTATGGTGAGCAATTTTACATATTTAGAGGCAATCATTATGATGCTGCTAATTATACAGGCATGAGTTTAATTTCATCCTTATATTCTTACAGTGAAATAAATTCTCTATTAAATCTAAATATTTCCCCACCAAACTTTTATTTAATGGATTTTGCAAATCGTATCTTATCTGATCGACCTATGGTCTCTGTATTTATTGGCCTTTTTTATTTTCCAAATTTTATTGATTTATATTTAGTTAATTACTTATTAAAAATATTTTTTGTATCTTTAGTTCCATCAGCAGTTATTTTTTTTTTTGAAAAATCAAAATTTTTAATTTCTAAATTTAATGCTTTCTTGATCTCTCAATTTTTTGTATTTAGTTTTTTTATTTTCTACATAACTGAAATAGATGCTTATTCTCAGCTTTCAGTATTCGCTATTTCCTTGATTTTTATCAGTCTTGTAATTTTTGATTTCAACATTCGCAAATTCGTAATTAAATTTTCTTTTTATATTGTGATTATCTCTTCTGCTTTCTTTCTACTTTATCCGGAGCAAGCTTCTATCTATTTTATTTTTATTTTAATATTTATTCTATTTCACAATATTAGATATTTAAATAATATAAATATATTTTATAATTTTTGTTTTTTTGCTATTTCTTTTTTGATTTTAACCTCTCTAGGAGGTGTTTATATTTATACTTTTTTATTAAATCAATTTAATACAGCGGTTTATTCAAATCTTGATTGGTGGGGTTATTTTGGTGCCTTTGTTTTGGGAGCTAAAAATATAGTAATAAATTTAGATCATGTAATAGATATTAAAAAATATTTAATTGAACATGATACTTTAAAAACTTTTGAATATATTCATAAACTTAATATCAAAGAACATGGCTCTTTTTATTTTTTGAATATTGTTCCATCCTTTTTTGGTGCGTATTATATTAATGGTTTAGATTTTTTGAATATACGTATTATATATTTTATTAATATCATTTTAACTTTTTCTATCGTTATCTTTATTTCATTTAATATAAAAAAAATTTTTTTAGAAAAAAAAATAATATATATTTTTTATCAATATTTGTTTTTTTTTCTTTTGTTTAGTTTTGTTTTAATTTTTTTCCGGGAAAGTTATTGGGTAGGAATAAAAATTTTTTTCTATTTTTCTTTTTTTGTTTTTTTACTATCTATAGTAAAATTTGAAAAAAAAATTATTACCATAAATTATTTATTAGTATTTTTTATAATTTTATTTCCTATTTATAAATTTAATAGCTTTAACTTTGGCATAGGTACCTACGATTCATTTCCATCAATTCTAAAAAAAAACTATAAAATTTCATATAATTTGGTGATTTCAAGGGAAATGATCAAAAAATGTCCAAAGATTTATATTATTAGAAAAAATTCAATACTCGACAAGCTTTTTGCTATTAAATCAATGTATTATAAAATAGATTTTCAGTTTATAGATCAGCATTATGATAAAATTTGCGAAATATGAAACCTGAAATTTCTGTAATTACTCCAGTTTATAATGAAGAAAATAATATTGAACCATTTATAGTCTCAGTTCAGAAAACTTTAAAAAAAATTACTGACCAGTACGAAATTATATTTGTACTTGACCCCTCCAAAGATAGTACCGAGTCTGTAATAAAAAGTTTTGCTAATACCAATCCTAAGATTAAATTAATCTCTTTATCAAGGAGATTTGGCCAGCCGGCAGCTACAATTGCTGGTATTCACAACGCCTCTGGAAAAAAAGTTGTGGTTATAGATGTGGATTTGCAAGACCCCTCAGAAATAATTTTGAAGATGTATGAAAAAATCGAAGAAGGTTATGATGTAGTTTACGGGAAAAGAATAAACAGGGATGGAGAAACTTTTTTTAAAAAAAAATTATCTGAATTGGGTTACAGGGTAATAAATTACATGTCAGATATAAATATACCAAGAGATGTTGGTGATTTCAGAATGATGAGTAGTCGTGTAGTTGAAAATCTTAAAAATTTAAATGAAACTCATGGATTTTTAAGAGGTCTGGTATCTTATGTTGGCTTTAAACAAACCTCTGTTGAGTTTGATAGAAAAGCAAGAACTTTTGGTCAGTCTAAATATAATAGGTTTTTTGGTTCAATAAAAATCGGATTAAATGGCTTAATATGTTTTACATCTAAGCCTCTCCAAATAATGTCTTTTTTAGGTTTTTTTTTTTCAACAATAAGTTTTTTAATTGGTCTTATTTATCTTCTTACTAAACTTATGGGTTTTAATTTGTCACCTGGATTACCAACTACGATATTGGTCATTACATTCTTCTCAGGTCTTCAATTAATATCACTTGGTTTATTAGGGGAGTATGTTGGTAGGATTTATGATGAAGTGAAAAAAAGACCTCAATATATTATCAATGAGAAAATCAATTTTTAATTTTATTTATTTTAAAAATTTTAATTTGACAGACCTTATGATCGCTTTTTTGAAAATAGATAATTCACCTCAAATTGGACTTGAGGCACAGTCTTGTGGTTTGCCTCTTATTGTATTTAAAAATACGGGTCTAAGTGAGTTAATAGAAAACGGAAAAACGGGATTTTTAGCTGAAAATAATTCTATAAAGTCCATTGCATATTTTATTGAGCTATTTTTTAAAGATAAAAATAAATTATACAATTTTAGTAAAAATGCTAGAGAAAGGGCAGAAGCCTTATGGTCAGAAGATGTTATTTTTAAAAAATATATTAAATTATACGCAAAAGTATTAAAAATAAATTAAAAGAAAAATTATTTTCAAATGAAAAAAAAATTCAACTCCAATAAAAATTATCCTTTTTTTAAAAGAGCAATTGTAACAGGATGCGCAGGATTTATAGGAAGCAATCTTTGTGAAAGACTTATTAAAAATGGCTATCAAGTTTCAGGCTTGGATAATTTGACAACTGGGAGAATTCAATTTTTGAATCAAATCAGAACATCAAAAAATTTTTCATTTTATCAAGTGGATTTGTATAAAGAAAAAAATTTAAATAGTTATTTTAAAAATCAGGATATAGTTTTTCACCTGGCAGCTAATGCAGATGTAAAAGATGGTTTATTACACCCCAGAAAAGATTTAGAACAAAATACTATAGTTACTTTCAATGTATTAAATGCAATGAGAAAAAATAATGTTACAAAAATTGTTTTTTCTTCCACAGGATCTATTTATGGAGAACCCTCTAGTTTTCCCACAATAGAGGAGACATCTTTTCCAATTCAGACCTCTTTATACGGATCTTCTAAACTTGCATGCGAAGGTTTAATACAGGCTTTTTGTTTTGGTTATAATATGAAAGCTTATATTTTTAGATTTGCCTCATTGTTAGGTAAGAATTACACTCACGGACATCTTTTTGACTTTTATAAGCAGCTTAAAAATAATAAAAATAAGTTACTAGTTCTTGGGGATGGAAACCAAAAAAAATCTTATTTAAATGTTGCTGATTGTATAGACGCAATTTTCTTAGCACTAAAAAAAGATAAAAAAAATATTTATATTTATAATTTAGGACAAGATGATTATATAACTGTTAAACAATCAATTCAATACATTTTAAAATTTTTGAATTTAAAACCAAAAATTTTCTTTAAGGGTGGAAAAAGAGGGTGGATTGGAGATAGCCCTAAAATATTTTTGAGCATAAAAAAAATAAAAAAAATTGGATGGGTTCCAAAAAAAACAATAAAAGAAAGTATATTCGAGACTTTAAAATATTTCCAGGAAAATCAATGGTTATTTAAAAAATGAAAATAGCAGTAGTTGGATTGTGGCATTTAGGAACCATTACTTCTCTTTGTTTGTCAAAACTTAATCATCAAGTATATGGATTTGACGATTATGATGTTGTTCAGAAATTTAATAAGCTTACACCACCCATAACAGAATTCGGTGTTAGCCACTTATTGAAAAAAAATATAAATAAAAAAATATTTTTTGAAAATAATTTTCAAAAATTAAAAAATTTTGATTTAATTTGGATAACATATGACTCATTAATTGATAACAGTGACAAAAGTAATTTTATTTATATTTTTCAAAAAATTAAAAGAATTTTAAACCATGTTAAGAAAAATTCGACTATTTTAATATCATCGCAAATTCCTATCGGATCAATAAAGAAAATAGAATTTTACGAAAAAAAATCAGTAAAAAAGAATATTAAATTTGCTTACATTCCTGAAAATTTAAGATTAGGCCAAGGTATTAAAATTTTTCTAAATCCAGAAAGAATAGTTATTGGAACTAGAAATAATTCAAAAATAAAAAATAAAATCAAAAAATTATTAAAAGATATCATAACCGAAAAAATATTTGTAGAATCTGAAACTGCGGAAATGACAAAGCATGTTATTAATAGTTTTTTGGCATGTTCAATTGCATTCATTAATGAAATTGGATCTTTAGCCAAAAACTATTCCATTTCTTTTAATGATTTAAAAAAATGCGTCCAATCAGACAAAAGAATTGGATATTATTCTTATTTAAAACCTGGCAATGCTTTTTCCGGAGGTACCTTGGGAAGGGATGTAAATTTTTTACTAAACGAAAGTAAAAAAAACAAAACAAACTCGATATTACTCAAGTCAATACTAACTAGTAATAAAATTCATAGCAAGTGGGTTGAGAATCTATTTGATAAAAAATTTTCTAGTAAAAAAAATACTGTTTTGCAAATTGGATTGAGCTATACTAGCGGAACTACTTCATTAAGAAGATCCTTACCTTACGAGATATTTAGTAAAATATCAAAAAAATATTATATAAAAATCTATGATAATTATATAAATAATAATTTAGAAAAAAAATCATCTTTAAAAAAATTCTTTATTGACAATAAATGTACGGAAAAATTTAATATAGTTTTGGCTTTTAATAGAATTGATAAATTTTCTTATTTAAATTCGCTTCTCACAAAAAAGGCTACTATAATTGATGTCAATGGGGAAAATAAAAAGAATTCACTTTTGAAAAAATTTAAATATATATCCTTAGAAAATGAATAATAAAAATTATTTTAAAAATAAAACTTTTTTAATTACCGGAGCAAACCAGGGTCTAGGATTAGAGATTGCTAAATATTTTGCAGCAAAAGGTTCAAACTTAATTATTTGTGCTAGAAACAAAAAGAAATTAAATACAGCAAAAAAATTACTAGAGAATCTGAGCAGTCCGAGTAGAATTAAAAGTTATGAACTGGACATTTCTAATAATACTAAAGTTGATAGTTTTTTTTCTAAAATTTTAAAAAAAAATAAAATTGATATATTAATCAATAACGCGGGGGTGTATGGCCCCAAAGGTAAATCTGAAGAATTATCTTGGAAAGAATGGAAAAATACTATCAATATTAATTTATTGGGATCAATTTACATAATTAATAAGATTATAAAATATTTTAAAAAACGAAAACACGGAAAAATTATTCAAATAGCTGGCGGTGGAGCAGCATCTTGCTTCCCCCTTTTTTCTCCTTATGCGGTAAGTAAAGCAGGACTGGTAAGATTTGTAGAAAATATTTCTAAAGAAGTAGAAAATAAAAATATTTTTATAAATGCTATAGCCCCAGGACCAATTAATACTAGAATGTTAGATGAGGTTTTGCGAACTGGACCCAAAAAAGTAGGAAAAAGTTTTTATGAAAATGCAATAAAACAAAAAGAAAACGGTGGCACAGATATTCTTAAAATTATTTCTTTAGTAGAATATTTATCTCATAAAAAAAGCAACGGGATATCCGGTAAATTAATTAGCGTATTATGGGACAATTGGAAAATTTTTCACAAAAAAATTGATATATTAAAAAAGTCAGATGTGGGAACTTTAAGAAGAATCTCTGGAAGAGATAGAGGGTTAAGCTTTTTTGACCATGATTCATAATAAAAAATTTAATGTTGGGATACTGGGCTGTGGTCTAATTGGCTTTAAAAGAGCCAGTTCACTAATCAACGATAATATTATTGGTTGTTATGATCAAAACATTTCCTTAGCTAGAAAATTTTCAAGAGAATTCAAATGTGAAAATTTTCAATCAATTAAAAAGATATGTGAGAATAAAAAAATAGATGTAATTTTTGTTTGTACCTACCATAATGCTTTAGATAAAATTACGTTAGAAGCGCTTAAAAATAAAAAACATGTTTTAGTTGAAAAACCAGCTGCTATTTCTCTTAAAAAAATATCGAATCTTTTAAAAAAATATTCTAAATTAAAATGGAAACCCTTAGTTCATGTTGGTTACAATCATAGATACCACCCTTCTATATTGCTTGCAAAAAAATTGATTCTTCAAAATCAAATAGGTAGCCTTATGTATTTAAGAGCAAGATATGGACACGGTGGAAGAAAAAATTATCATAAACAATGGAGAATGATTAAAAATATTTCTGGAGGTGGTGAGCTTATAGATCAAGGGTCTCATTTAATTGATTTATCAAGATTTTTTATGGGAAATTTTGAGAAAATTTATCCCGTTTTAAGAAACTTTTTCTGGAAAAACCAAAGTAAAGTTGATGATAACGCTTTTTTAACATTGAGTACAAAAGATAAAAAAATTGCCTTTCTTCATTGTTCGTGCACAGAATGGAAAAATAAGTTTTCTTTTGAAATTTTTGGAAAAAAAGGGAAAATTGAAATATCAGGATTGGGAAGAAGTTATGGAAGAGAAACATTAATCTTGTATAAGATGAAAAAAAATATGGGTATACCTTTAAAAAAAGTATGGAAATTTCAGAATAAAGATTATTCATGGAGAGATGAGATTAATATTTTTTTTAATGAAATAAAAAAAAATAAGAAATCGTCATGCGGATTGAAAGATGCTTATGAAAATATGAAAATTATAGAATTATGTCATAGGAGCAAAAATTGATATGATTATTTCAAGAAGTCCACTTAGAATATCTCTCGGAGGAGGAGGTACTGATATTCCTTCCTTTTATCAAAAACACGAGGGCTTTGTTATGGCCGCTGCAATAAATAAATACGTCTACACATCTATCATAGAACCTTATGCTAATGGTTATTTTTTAAAGTATTCTAAATTAGAAAAAACAAGAGATATAAAAAAAATAAAACATCCAATAATTCGAGAGGTTTTGTTAAAATATAAATTTAATTTAAAAAGAATTGAGATTACAACTCTGGCTGATATTCCAGCTGGAACAGGATTGGGGTCTTCAGGTAGTTTTACCAATTCGCTAATCAAAGCTTTATACGCTTTTAACAACAGAAGCATAAACACAGAAAGACTTTCTGAAGAATCTTGCGATATAGAAATAAATAGATTGAAGAATCCGGTCGGTAAGCAAGATCAGTATATCTCAGCATACGGTGGTATAAAAAATTTTACTTTTAAAAAAAATGGTAATGTCTTGGTATCTAATACAAAAATTAGCAGAGATACATTCTTTGAGCTAGAAGATAATTTGTTACTTTTTTTTACTGGTTTCACAAGGTCTTCCTCCACAATTTTAAAAAAACAAGATGTAGATAGTAAAAAAAACATTAATCAAATGATTGAAAATTTAAAAAATATTAAAAAAATTGGTTTTGAGGCAAAAAAATTAATAGAAAATAATGATTTAAAGAAATATGGGGAGCTAATGAATTGTCATTGGAAAAAAAAAATTGAAAGATCAAAAAATATTACAAATAAAAAAATTAACTACCTTTATGAAGAGGCCCTGAAAAATGGAGCAATTGGAGGAAAATTAGTGGGAGCAGGTGGTGGTGGTTTTTTGATGTTTTATGCTCACGATAAAAAATTATTAAGAAAAAAAATGTTGAGCTTAAACGTAGAGGAATTGGTATTTAAATTTGATACCGAGGGTACTAAAATAGTTTAGAATGATACCTGAAGTAGTAATCTTATGCGGAGGGTATGGAACAAGAGCCAGACAAATAAGCAAAAAATTACCAAAAGCATTGCTGCCCATTAAACAAAAACCTTTTTTGTATTGGGTTCTAAAAAATTTGGAGAATCAGGGAATTAAAAAAGTATTTTTATGTATTGGCTACAAAGGATATTTAATTAAAAGTTTTGTTAAAGAAAATAAAAAAAAGTTTAATTTAAAAATAATTTGTTTAAGTGAAAATAGCAATAATTTGCTTGGAACTGGCGGGGCTATTAAAAAAAATTTAAAAAAACTAAATAGTTATTTTTATGTCATGAATGGTGACACTTTTTTATTCATGAATCTTAAAAAAATACTTCATAGTTTTATAAAAAAAAAAAAACCGATATTGATGATGGTGTATAAGAATTGTGATGAAAAACATCAAAACAATGTAATTTTAGGTAAAAATTATTTGTACTACAATAAAGACATTTTTGAAAAAAAAATGACGTACATTGATTATGGGATAATGCTCGTGGAAAAAAAAATTTTTTTTAGAGTAAGTAAAAAATTTCAAATATCCGACCTATTAAAAAAACAATCCCTTCTTAAAAATATAGCTTTTATAAAAGCAAAAAATAAGTTTCTTGAAATAGGTAGTTTGTACGGATATAAAGAAACTGTTAAAAATTTTAGAAAAATTCATAATGAAATTTACAAAAAAATATCTTGAGGAATTTGCCAAAATACTATTAGAATTTGATTTAAAAGAAATAGAAAATATTATTCACTCTTTGGCAAAAATTAAAAAAAATAGAGGAAGAATTTTTTTTTTAGGAGTTGGTGGAAGTGCAGCAAATGCATCACACGCAGTAAATGATTTTAGAAAAATTTGTAATATGGAATGTTACGCACCAACAGATAATGTGTCTGAGTTAACAGCAAGAATTAACGATGAAGGTTGGGAAGATTCATTTCAACCCTATTTAAAAATATCTAACTTATCTCAAAAAGATGCAATTTTTATTTTTTCAGTCGGTGGAGGAAATTTTAAAAAGAAAATTAGTGTTAACTTAATTAAAGCAATTGATTATGCTAAGAAAAAAAAATCTACCATAGTTGGAATTATTGGAAAAAGTGATGGTTATACAAAAAAAATTGCAAAACATTGTTTTGTATTACCGAATGTAAAAAAGGATTTTTTGACACCTTTTGCCGAAACTTCTCAAACTGTCATATGGCACCTAATGGTATCTCATCCATCGCTTAAGTTAAACAAAACTAAATGGTAAATTTTTTCTAATGAGAAAAGCTTTTTTTTTTGATCGTGACGGAGTTTTAAATAAATCCATAGTTAAATTAGGTAAACCATATTCTCCAAATAGTTTTGATGAATTGACAATAACTGATGGAGCAAAAGAAATAATTCAATATATGAAAAATAAAAACTATTTAACAATTGTTATAACAAATCAACCAGATGTAAAAAGAAAAAAAACATCTAAAAATTTTATAGAAAAAATTAATTCTCTTCTTAAACAAAAATTGTTATTTGATGATTTGTTTGTTTGTTATGACGATAAGGATTTTTCCTTTTTTAAAAAACCTAAGCCTGGCATGATATTTCAAGCTCAAAAAAAATGGAATATTGATTTAACAAAAAGCTTTATAATTGGTGATAGAAATAAAGATATCATTGCAGGAATAAAGGCTGGAGTAAAAACTGTTTTTATAGATAATAACTATTTGGAAAAAAAACCTATTTTCTGTCACTATAAAATAAGATACTTAAAAGAATTAAAAAAAATAGTTTTATGAATATTAAATTATCAAATTTCAAAATAAAAATTTTTGCCGATGGTGCTGATTTGAAGACTATGCTTAAATTAAGTAAACTTACGTACATCAGTGGATTAACAACAAATCCATCATTAATGAGAAAAGCCGGAGTTAAAGATTACATTGGATTTTCTAAAAGTGTTTTAAAGAAAATTAAAAAAAAATCTCTTTCCCTTGAGGTATTTGCAGATGATCCTATAACAATAGAAAAGCAGGCTCTGATAATTTCAAAACTAGCAAAAAATGTTTATGTTAAAATACCCATTATGAATACCAAAAAAAAATATTTGTTTGATACGATTAAAAAATTATCAGATTTGGGAATTAAATTAAACATAACTGCGATTATGAACTTTAAACAGGTAAAAGAATTAATTAAATATTTAAATCCAAATGTTAATTGTTATATTTCAATATTTGCTGGTCGTATTGCAGATACTGGCAGAGATCCAGTCCCTATTTTAAGAAAAAGTCTCAATCTAATTAAAAATAAAAAAAATTTTAAAATTATTTGGGCAAGCACTAGAGAGGTGTTTAGTATTATTCAAGCAAATCAAATCGGTTGTCATATTATCACTGTTGGAAATGATTTCTTAAAAAAGCTGAAATATCTAAATTATAATCTTGAAAAATTCTCTTTAGAGACAGTAAAAGATTTTTATGAAGACGCAAAAAAATCTAAGTTTACAATTTGCTAACAGTCCATGAAAAAAATTTTTCACAATAAAATAATTCTTATTACTGGAGGAACAGGATCTTTTGGTAAAGCAATGACTTCTTATTTGTTAAAAAATATAAATAATTTTAAAGAAATAAGAATTTTTAGTAGAGATGAAAAAAAACAATTTGATATGAGAAATTATTATAATGATAAAAGATTAATTTTTTTTATCGGAGATGTGCGAGATTATGATACAATTATAAATGCAATGGTAAATGTAGATTTTGTTTTTCACGCAGCGGCACTAAAGCAAGTTCCATCTTGTGAATTCTATCCAATAGAGGCAGTCAAAACAAATATTATCGGAACGGAGAATGTATTGAACGCTTGTAATCGTAGCAATGTACAAAAAGCCATATTTTTAAGTACCGATAAATCAGTGCAGCCTGTTAATGCGATGGGAATGTCAAAAGCTTTGATGGAAAAAACGGTAATTGCAAAAGCAAAAAATATTAGAAAAAATTTAACTTTATGTATTACCAGATATGGAAATGTAATTGGTTCTAGAGGATCTGTCATACCGACATTTATTAAGCAAATCAAATCTAACTTAAAACTTACAATTACCAATTTAGATATGACAAGGTTTATGATGACATTAAATGAGGCCGTTGAATTAGTTATTTATGCTTTCAATAAAGGAAAGAATGGGGATCTTTTTATTAGAAAATCACCAGCAAGTAATATTAAAGTTATTGCTGAAGCAATTTCTGCCTTTTATAAAAAAAAATTAGATATTCAAATTATAGGAACAAGATTAGGTGAGAAAATACACGAATCTCTTTTAAGTTCAGAGGAAAGAAAAAATGTAATTGATTTAGGGCATTTTTATAAAATAAGTAGTTCGAAAAAAAAATTTGAATACAGCAATTATTTTACTACAGGAGATGAGACTAGAATGATCGACTACAATTCCAAAAATACAAAACAATTAAATGTTCTTCAAACCTTAAAGCTTTTAAAGAAAAGCGGAGTTTTTTTAGATAATTGAGATAAAGAGATTTTTGTGAAAATTTTAATTACGGGATCAAATGGATTTCTAGCAAAAAACTTAATATTCAACCTTCGGAATAATAAAGAAAATTTAATATACCAGTACTCAAGAAAGTCAGGTTTAAAAAAACTAAAAATATTCAGCAAAGATTGTGATATTGTTTATCATCTTGCATCAAAAATAAAATCAAATAATAAAAATGAGTTTAAAAAAAACAATACAGAGCTAACAAAACATCTTTCGTCATTTCTTAAATTAAATCAAAATAAATGTCCGATCATATACTCCTCAACAAGTAAAATTAATGATGGTACCACATATGCGAAAACAAAAAGGGATTCAGAAAAAATACTACTTGATCATTCTTGCACAAATAAATCAAAAGTATATATACTCAGATTTCCGAATATTTTTGGAAAATGGTCAAAGCCAAATCACAATTCATTCTTAGCAACTGCGTGTCATAACATAACAAGAAATTTAAAATTAAAAAAAATTAATAAATTTGGGAAACTACATTTAATTTATATAGATAATGTTATTAATATTTTATTGCAATTCCGAAAAAAAAATAATTTAAGAAAAAATATTATAAACATAAAACCAACAGTAAAAATCACAATTCCCAAATTAGTTGAAAAAATTCAGCATATTTGGAGAAAACATAAAAATGGAGAAATTACAAATTCTAATCACGAATTTATTAAAAACTTATATTCGACTATACTTTCATATTTGCCAAAGAATTGTTTTATTTCTATTAAAAAAAAACACATAGATTCAAGAGGCTACTTTTCTGAATTGGTCAAAACAAATTCTGGTGGTCAATTTAATTTATTTACTATCCAACCTGGAAAAAGTAGGGGAGAACATTATCATCATTCAAAACATGAAAAATTTTTTTTAGTTGCAGGTAAAGCTATTTTTGTTAAAAAAAATATATTAACAGGAGAAATTATCAAGTTTAGATTAGATGAAAAAAAAATTATTGAGGTCCTCAGTGTTCCAGGATGGTGGCATGAGGTAAAAAATATATCTAATAAGACAGCATATTTTTTGCTTTGGTCAAATGACATTTTTAATGCTAAAAAACCTGATACTTACAAATTAATATTATGAACAAATTAAAAGTATTAACTTTAGCAGGAACAAGACCAGAAATTATTCGCCTATCGTGTATAATTAAAAAATTTGATCAATATTTTGATCATTATTTTGTCTACACCGGACAAAATTCAGTTAAAGAATTGTCTGATGTATTTTTTAAAAATTTTGAAATTAAACCCAAATATAATTTCAAAGTTAAAAATCAAAATTCTATTTTTTGTATAGCTGAAATTTTAAAAAAAACAGGATCATTAATTAAAAAAATAAAACCAGATTGTTTTTTTGTATTAGGGGATACAAATTCTGCACTGTCTAGCATTGTAGCAAAAAAAATGCAGATACCCATCTTTCATTACGAAGCTGGAAATAGGTGTTACGATGACAGAGTGCCTGAGGAAATAAATAGAAGAATAGTTGATACTATTTCTGATGTGAATTTAACATATAGCGATTCATCCAAAAACAACTTGTTAAGAGAAAATTTTCCACCAGACAAAGTTTTTAATGTAGGCTCACCATTATTTGAGCTATTTGAGAAATATAAAGAAAAAATATTATCTAATAATATTTTAAAAAAAATCAATGTAAAAAATAATCAATTTATATTGATAAGTTTGCATAGAGCTGAAAACTTAGACAATAAAAAAAATCTTCATAAAATAATTTCATCAATTAATTTTATAGCTGAAAAATTCAAAGTAAAAATTATTTTTTCTACTCATCCACGAACAAAGAAAATTTTAAAACAATTTAAATTAAATAAGAATATAAACTTATGCAAACCTTTTAATTTTTTTGAATATAATAAGTTGCAAATCTCAGCTAAAATAGTTCTCTCAGACAGTGGAAGCATATCAGAAGAATCTCACATTTTAAACTTCCCAGCAATAAATATTAGAGAAACCCATGAAAGACATGAAGCAATGGAAAAAGGTGTCGTGACAATGGCTGAATTTTCGGAAAATGCACTATACCATAGTATAATTCGAACTCTCAATAACTTTAACCTTCATGAGAAAAAAAATCATATACCAGATTATGAACAATCAAATGTTTCTGGTAAAATTGTTCAAATAGTCAGTAGTTATAAAAATTATATTAATAGAAAAAATTATTATAAAATTTAATGCGAATATTGATTTTATCTCAATATTTTTGGCCTGAAAATTTCAAAATTAATAATCTAAGTGAGCATCTTTCAAAGAAACATGATGTTGAAATTCTTACTTCCATTCCAAATTATCCATACGGGTATGTTTTTCAAAATTTTCGAAAAGATCCGAAAAAATTCAATTTTTACAAAAAAATGAAAATTTATAGAGTGCCTCAAATTACAAGAGGTAAAGGAAGTAAAAAAAGATTATTTTTTAATTATATTTCTTTTATTATTACATCTTTTTTTAGATCTTTTTTTTTTAAAAAAAAATATGATCTAATTTTTGTTTTTGGCACCTCACCTATTTTTGTTGCTTTAATAGGAATATTTCTCAGTAAATTGCATAAATCTAAATCTATAATTTGGGTATTAGACTTGTGGCCAGAAATATTAAGAGAATTAAAATTAATTAAATCATCGTTAGTAATTGGTATAATAAAAAAAATTGTAAAATTTATATATTTGAAAACTGATATTATTTTAGCACAATCAAATTCATTTAAAAAAATTATACAAAAAGAATTACCCAAGGATCAAAAATACAAAGTTTTTTTATTTCCCTCCTGGGCAGATGACATAAAAAAAATACAAAAAAAACCATACAGTAAGAAAAAATATCTATCAATTTTATATGTGGGAAATATTGGACATGCTCAAAATTTAGAAAATCTAGTCCTTGCTACTGAATTGGTTAAATCTAAGATTAATATTAAGTGGACAATTATTGGAGATGGAAGAAAAAAAGAACATTTTGTTAGTCTTGTAAATAAGCATTCATTGCAAAAATATTTTAGTATCTTGCCTTTTAGAAATTATAAATATCTTTATAAAAATTTTTACTCATGTGATTGTTGCTATTTATCTCTGCAAAAAGGTAAAATTTTAAATTCTACAATACCAGCTAAATTGCAAACTTACATGAATCTTGGAAAACCGATACTTGCAAGTATTGCTGGTGAAGGAAAAAGTATTATTGTAAAAGCCAATTGCGGATTAGTCAGTCCTCCAAATAATCATATACATCTTGCAAAAAATATAACAAACCTAGCTAAAATGAGTAACGCAAAATTACAACAACTTGGAAGAAATTCTAAACTTTTTTATAAAAATAATTTTACTCAAAAAAAAATACTAAATAGTTTAGATGAAGTAATTAAAAATTACGTTTAAATATAATTTTTTTTAGGGAATTTAAATATTTATAGATATCTAAAATAATTTTATGGGAATTGTATTTTTGTTTCCATTTTGGGTAATCTTTTTTAAACTTTCTACAATCTGAAATCCACCATTGATGATCTCCTATTCTATTTTTATTTTTGATAATATATTTAAATTTTTTCTTACCTATTTTTTCGCATATTTCTATTGCTTCTAACACTGAACAATTAGAAAATTTTCCTCCACCTGCATTGTATACTTCTCCTGACTTTGGTTTTTTAAATATCTCCCAAATCATTGAAACTAAATCTTTACTATGCAGATTGTCTCTAATTTGTTTACCTTTGTATCCAAAAATTTTATATGTTTTGTCATTTATGTAGCTCTTAACTAGATAAGACAAGAATCCGTGAAGTTCTGCACCGCTATGTAGTGGCCCCGTGAGACATCCTGCTCTAAGACATGTGGTTTTCATGCCAAAATACTTTCCATACTCCTGGACAATAAGGTCAGCCGCTAACTTAGAGCATCCAAATAGACTATGCTTACTTTGATCTATGCTGAATTGTTCATTAATTCCATTTTTAGAAAATTTTTTGTCAATTATTTCATATCTTTTTTTTTTTTCTAAGAATTTAAAAGTATTAATTTTGTCACCATAAACTTTGTTAGTAGACAAGAATATAAAAGGCCTAGACCTACAATATTTTTTTGCAAGCTCTAACATATTCAGAGTTCCTTTGGCGTTTACGTCAAAATCTAAAAGAGGTGATTTAGCAGCCCAATCGTGAGATGGTTGGGCTGCACAATGAATAATACCTAAAATGCCAATGTTATTTGTAAATAATTTTTCTAATTTATTATAATCACAAATATTAATATTATAATGTTTGTAGTTTTTATTGGCACTTATAATTTTTTTTGCCCATAGAGTAGAGGCGTTCTTACCAAAAAATTTTTCTCTAAAATTATTATCAATACCGATTACTTTAAATTTTTTTCTTAAAAAAAATTTAGTCGTTTCTAATCCAACTAGCCCGCAGGAACCTGTAATTAGAATAATTTTTTTTGACATAGGGTTTATTTTTTTTACATTATAAGCTATAAGCTATATGTAAATAATTAATTAATATTAATATTAATTTTAAATCTTGTCGATTTATTATTTAAATATGCAAAGTAAATGATAAAGCAAATACAAAAAAAAATCTCTATTATTAAATTTTTATATGAAAAAGGATTATTTGCAATTTTTTTATACGTATTACATAAACTTAAAATAAGTAATTTATATAATATTTATTACGGGAAAAATTCATCTCCTGATTTTAACAAAAAAAAAATTCAACTTAGAAATAAAATTTTAAATATTTCAAATAGCCGAGTTATTTCTGGTTTTTATAAATCGACTTATTTGCATCAAGAAAAAGTTTTTAACCAAATTCACCTGGCATCGCAGTTAATCGGATGCTACGAACTTCAAGTCCAAAAAAAAATTATAGATATGAAAAACCAATATAAGCTAAGGAATTTAGTTAACTTTGGCGCTGGTAATGGATTTCATGTTTTGGGTTTAATTCTAAATAATTTTTTTAAACAAGGTTTTTGTTTTGAAATAGATCCTGAACAAATAAAATTATTGACAATTAATATAAATAAAAACGAATTAGAAAAAAAAATTTCCATTCACAGCGAGGCTTCTTTTGAAAAAACAAAGTTATTATTAACTAAAAATGAATTAAGAAAAACTATTTTTCTTATTGATATAGAGGGAGCTGAATTTAGCTTGATTAATAAAGATTCAATTCATATCATAAAAAACAGTTATTTGATTATAGAGAATCACTCTTACAGGTTTTCAAAAAAAGACACATTAAATTTTTGGAAAGTAATCGATGAAAATTTCGATTATAAGTTAATAAACTCCTCCGCTAGGGATCCCTGGGCAATAAAAGAATTGGACGATTTATTTGAAGATGAAAAATGGATTGCTATAAGTGAAAGTCGACCAACAATGAATTGGATTGTGTGTGTGCCTAAAAAATAAAATGAATTATAAACAAAAAAATATCAATCCAGTAATTCATGAGTTTGATCAATTAGGAATTATTAATAAAAAAAAATTAATAGAAATTAGCAAAACTACAAGAGATAAGAAAATAAGAGTCTACCAAGAGCAGAAAAGTGGGGTGGTGCTGATAGAAAAGTATTTGACTAATTTGAAATATTATTCTGAAACTAAAGCTAAAAATAAACAATCCAATAAGCATGACAGTAAATTTAGTTATACAAAAATTAAGAATCGTAAATATGTTAAGACAGCCAATTTACATGACGACATTCGTAGGAATTTATCATTTTCTTATTTAATGAAAAATAAATCAATCTTAGATTATGGTTGTGGTTGGGGTAGTTTTTTACAATTAGGAAAAAATATTGCAAAAAAATTATCTGGAGTTGAAATTAGAAAAAATTGCATAGATTATATTACAAAAAAAAATAATTTTATAAACCTGAAAACTAATTTGGAAAATTTTGATGAAAAGTTCGATTTAATTACAGCATTTCATGTGCTAGAACATCTTCCCAATCAAGTAGGGAGTTTGCTAGCAATGCGTAAAAAATTAAATCCAAATGGTAAGCTTATTATTGAAGTTCCAAGTGCACACGATCTTTTATTGCAAATAAATGAATTAAAGGAATTTAAAAAATTTACTTTTTGGAGTGAACATTTAGTCCTACATACCAAATCTTCATTAAATCAGGTTTTAATTAAAGCAGGATTTAAAAAAATCAAAATCTCTTTTATTCAGAGGTATGATTTAAATAATCATATAGGTTGGCTGACAAAAAAAAAACCTGGTGGACATGATTTTTATAAATCCTTGTTTAAAAAAAAAGATAATGATGCCTATAGAGAATTTCTCATGAAGATTGAAAAAACTGATACCCTTATTGCAATTGCAAAATGACTATTTTTAAGATTAAAAAAAATCTAAATTTCAATATTTTTAAATTATATTACTTTTTGCCCCTACTGCTGGTAACAGGTCCTTTCTTGCCCGACTTGTTAGTTTCTTTATCTTCGATTTTTTTTTTAATTTATTTTGGATTCAATGAAAAAGAATTATTTAAAATGCAATGGGTTTGTTTTTTTCTTTTATTTTATTTTATTTTAATATTTACTTCTATTTTCTCCATTTTCTCCTTTGTATCACTCAAATCATCTTTGCCATATTTGCGTTTTTTAATGCTGGTTCTGTCTACTTATTACTTGTTAGAGAAAAAAGTATTAAAATTAAATATTTATTATTTATGTTTAGCAACTTTGATAATTATTTTATCACTAGATGGTTTTATGCAATTTATTACTGGGAAAAATATTTTAGGATTTGTATCACCAATTTCGTATAGAGTTACCAGTTTTTTTCATGATAAGGCAGTTTTTGGAAGTTTTATTTTTAAATTAATTCCTCTTTTTTTCTTCTTACATTTAGTAAGTGATAATTTTAAATATAAAAATTTTTTATTTAAAATCTCATTATTATTTTCAATTTTTGCAATTACCATCTCTGGTGACAGATCTGCTTTTTACATGTTAATTATTTATATTACTTTAACAACGTTATTTTTTCTTAATAAAAAAAATCTTGTTACTTCATTGCTTGTTTTTTCTATAATCTTTTTGATTATTTATAAGAACGATGTTTTAAAAAATAGAATTTTACTTATGACCTATGAAGGGTTTTTTAATGTTCTTGATAAATTTGATGAAATAAAAATTAAAAAAAAAATTATTCTAGAAAATAAACAAATTAAAAACATTAATTTTTATATTTCTGATGATCATCACAATCATATGCTCACGGCAATAAAAATATTCAAAGAATATCCTTTGCTAGGATCTGGGCCCAATACGTATAGGGTAGTGTGCAAAGATCAGCGTTTTTATCTTAAACCTAATAGTTGCACTACACACCCGCATAATTTTTATTTACAGACTTTGTCAGAGACTGGCTTATTGGGTTTTATTTTTTTATTTTTTTTATTTTTAAAAACTTCACATTTTTTAGTATTTAAGTGTCTATTTTTACCAAATAAAAAAATTGAATATTTTATTTATTTTAATTTTTTTGCAATACTTTTCCCATTATTGCCAAATGGCAATCTCTTAAATAATTGGTTATCAATCCTGAATTTCTTACCTTTTGGATTTTATCTTTATTACTTTCAAAACAAAAATCATTTTGAATCTAAATAAAAAATATTATAACCAGCTTTTTTTTTATGATTTAGGGATTTATCTGTAGGAATATTGGTGCAAGGTGAAGATGAATACATGCAAAGATAACGATCATCGGTTGTATAATGTGAAAATTTATTATTTATATAAACTTTTCTTAAGTGCTTATCGGCAACGTTTGTATTATTTATTTTTTCAGAAAATGAAGAAATCTCTGGAAAAAAAGATTTTTCATTATCGTATTTTGAAATATATTTTGCTATAATTATTAAGAATACTATTATAATAAAATTATTAAATTGTTTTGTTAAGATTTTAAATGATTTTTTCATATTAATTGTAATTATTAAACATATTAATGAAATAATTATGTAGGAAGCTCCATACCTGTATGTTGGAAATTTTACGAACCAAAGCAAAGTTCCCAGAATTCCTACTATCTGCAGAAACAAAAATTTATTTTTTAAATCTACGTCCGGCTGTAAAATTTTTTTTTTAATTTTTCTAAAAAATAACATTAAAATTAATATAATTATTAATGGTGAGATTTTTTTTAATACTACAGTCTGACCATGTGATTTTATCCAAGTGTAGACCCATTCTCCTTTCAAATAATCATCATATAATAACTGTGAATTTTTTCTATTTGGCCACGCTTTTGCCCACGCTTCGTTTTCTTCTGATATTCTTTGTGGAGCATTGATGTTAAAGATCTTTGATGTGCTCCATAAAATTTTTTGAGAACATGTGCTTTTAACAGGAAAAATAAAACATCCGGATATTAAAATATTTTTTAAAAACCATAATTAAATAATCAAAAAAATAAATAAATTTTTTTTTTCTTTAATAAATTTTAAATTTTTAATTAAAATATAAAAAGGTAATAATAAAATAATTAACATTGTTGTCTTAATTTGAAAAGCAAAAATTGTCATAATGCTTAAATAAAAAAAATCTTCATATCGAAGAAATTTTTTTTCTAAAAAATAAAAAGCAGTAATAAAAACTATTAAATGAGCAGGTACATCATTTCCAAAACCACTATATCTGTTCATATCAAATAATATTTGAAACAAAACTAAAAGACTAAAAAAAAACAAAAGATTATTTTTATTTTTATAAAATTTTATTTTGTTATAAAAATATTTAGCAGTAGAATAAAAAATTAAAGCGAGGGGAATTAGCATCCCTTTTTCATTAAAAAAATAATTATTATAACCAGCTGAAAGATATTGCATTATTGAAGTATGCCCAAATCTAAAATGAAGATTTGCACTACCTATAATTATTTTGTGCTCATTAAGAATTTTCATAAAGGGGTAATGGTAAAGTCCAGCATCTGGTCTATTTATGTTATCGTAAGCAATTAAAAACAACGAAAATAAAGCAAATTTTGCAGAATAATTTATAATTTTAGAACGAATCTTTTTTTCAATTAAAAAATAAAATAAAAATGGAAGTGTAAATAATATTGTAGTTAGCAATTTTCCCAATGGTATTAAAAAATTAATTAAAATTAGAAGATTCGAAATAAAAAAACTAGCCAAGAATATTTTTTTAGAAAAGTCTATTTTAACTTCATTAACTTGAAATATTCTTGTGTAAATGAAGCTACCAATTAATATAAAATGGACGCATATAAAAAAAGAAACTATAAATAATTTAATTATGTCTATCAAAAAAGTATCCATAATTATTCCTTGCTATAATGAAAGCAAGACTATTGTTCGATTAGTTAATGCTTTGAATAACAAGATTAAAATTAAAAAGCAAGTAATCTTAGTTGATGACTATTCTACTGATGGGAGCAGAAATTTAATTAAATCAAAACTTTAAAAAAAAGTTAATAAAGTTATTTTTCATAAAATAAATCAAGGAAAAGGAGCTTGTATTATTTCCTCACAAAAATTTATTTCCGGAGACTTGGTGATAATTCAAGATGCGGATTTGGAATATGATCCTGGAGATTTAATGAAAATTATTAATCTTTTTAAAAAAAATCCTAATATAGGCGTTGTTTATGGATCGAGATCCTTGAATCGCTCTAATAACATTAATTTATCATTTGCAAAAAAGTTTAGAGTTTTTGCGAATGCTATACTGACATTTATTAATAATATTTTTAATCGTCAAAATCTTACAGACGCACATACATGTTATAAAGTTTTTTCAAAAAAAGTTTTTTGCAATATATATTTACAAGAGAAAAGATTCGCTTTTTGCTCTGAAATTAATACAAAGCTTAGCAATCTTGGTATAAAAATAACTGAAGTGCCCATTAAATATAGAGGTAGAGAGTATGACGAAGATAAAAAAATTGCATTAATAGATGCTTTTGATTCCTTGAAAGCAATTTTAAAATATAATTTTTTTGATAAACGTTATATAAAATTTTATAAAAAAAAATTATAATTTTATATTAGTAAATATTATGAACAAATTTTTAGTTGCAGGTGCAGGAGGTTTTATCGGAGGTCATCTTGTAAAAAGTCTTTTAAATAAAGGACACGAGGTAGTTTGTGCCGATATTAAACCATTAGATTTTTGGTTTCAAGCTTTTGAAAAAAATAAAAATTTCTCTCTAGATTTAAAAGAACTCGAAAATTGCCTTAAAGTGTCAGAGGGAGTAGATTACGTTTACAACATGGCCTGCAATATGGGAGGCATGGGATTCATTGAAAACAATAAGGCAGAATGCATGTTGTCAGTTTTAATAAACACAAACCTACTAAGAGCTTGTAAGACAAATAAGATTAAAAAATATTTTTTTTCCTCAAGTGCTTGTGTTTATAGTTCTACAAAACAAAAAAAAATATTTATTCCTGGATTAAAAGAAGAGGATGCTTACCCAGCCGATCCAGAAGATGGATATGGATGGGAAAAACTTTTTTCAGAACGCATGTGTAGACATTTCTCTGAAGATTTTGAATTACCCACAAGAGTTGTGAGGTATCATAATGTTTATGGACCTATAGGAACATATGATGGTGGCAGAGAAAAAGCGCCGGCAGCTTTGTGCAGAAAGATTATTAAAGCAAAATTAAATAATGAAAAAAAAATAGAGGTTTGGGGTGATGGAAATCAAACAAGATCTTTTTTATTTATTGATGATTGCATAGATGCTACACAATTAGTATTTGAAAGTTTGTGCGAAGATGTTTTTAATGTTGGAAGTGAAGAGCAGGTTTCCATTAATCAATTAATAGAAATTATTGAAGGAATAGCCGAATACAGAGTTAAAAAAAAATATTTACTCGATAAACCTAAAGGAGTGAGAGGGCGGTCTAGTGATAATACATTTACCAAACATAAGATTAATTGGTCGCCAAAGTTAAGTTTAGTAGATGGAATCAAAAAAACTTACGATTGGATTTACAAAGATATAATTAAAAAAACTAATAATAATAAATTCATAAGAAGTTAAATTTTTTTAACACATAAAAAACATCTGATGCCCAGTGGAAAGCTGATGTTATTGAACATATTTTCTTCAATTTTCAGTAAGATTTTTGTAATAAAATTATTTGATTTTTTGGATTGTGAAACTGTTAAGTTTTTTTTACCTAAAATCTTATTTGTTAGTTTTACTAAGCAAAATAATGGAAATAAAAAAAAACCTAAGTGAGATTTAAATTGAATTTCAAAACCAATATTTTTTAAATCATTTTCTAATTCTTTCAAATTGTACCTCCTATAATGCTTCAGTTCTTTATCGTAGGAGTCATAAAGTATTTGGAATGCAGGAACTTCAACAATTAGTATCCCATTGGGCTTGAGAATTTTAAAACATTCTTCGAATGCTCTTTTATCATCACTTATATGCTCAGCAACATTAAGTAAAGTTATAACATCAGCAAAACTTTCTTGAAAAGGATTTTTTAATAAATCAAATCTTATTAGTGGAGTATTTACTAATTTTTTGGATAGTTTATACATCGGTTCTTTAACAATGTCCGCACCAATCACTAAACTTTTTGGAAATTCTAAAATTAGATTTTCTAATAAATAGCCGCTTGAGCACCCTATATCTAGAATTACTGAAAGATCCTTCTTATGAAATCTTTTAATATTTTTAATACAATTATTTCTTGAAAAAATATCTATAGGGTGTGAATTTCCATGATTTTCTTCGTGCATCTCTGTTAAATGATCACTCCACCCCTCATAATTTTCAGAATATTCAATAATTCTGCATTCATATTTTCTCTGTTCATTGTTGCCTGTAATAAATTTTTTATTCTTCCAAATATAATGAATATCTTTATATTTTGGATGTGGAAATTTCATAATTTTCACTTATAAATGTTTTTTTTAAAAAACAAAGGTGTTTACACAAAGGGTAAAAATCTATAATAGTTCTTTGCTTGGTAATTATTGCGAAGAGGTCATACCCGATCCCATTCCGAACTCGGAAGTCAAGCTCTTCAGCGCCGATGGTACTTTGCCTTAAGGTATGGGAGAGTAGGTCGTTGCCAGGCTTAACAAACCTCTATACATAATACTCATGAGAAATATTCTTGTTGTAACAGGTGGCGCTGGTTTTATTGGATCAAATTTAATTAAACTTTTGCTTCAAAAAACTAAGTACAAGATTATTAGTCTTGATAATTATTCTAGCGGTTCGAAAAAAAATCATACGAAAAGTAAGCGAGTAACTTATCTTCACTCTAATACTGCCAACATAGACGTGGCATTAAAAGCTTATAGAAAAAAAATAAATGTCGTATTTCACTTAGGTGAGTTTGCACGAATTTATCAAAGTTTTTTACAGTTTAATGAATGCTTTCATTCTAATTCGATCGGAAGCAAAGCAGTATTTAAATTTTGCTTAGATCATAACATTAAATTAATTTATTCTGCAACTTCGGCAAGTTTAGGTAATGGCGGAATGGATAAAAATTTATCACCCTATGCTTTTACTAAAGCTAAAAATTTAGAACTATTAGAAAATTTAAAAAAATGGTTTGGTTTTAGGTACGAAATAGTTTATTTTTATAATGTTTATGGACCAGGGCAAATAAAGAAAGGTTCTATGGCTACTGTAATTGGTATATTTGAGAATCAATTTAAAAAAAAAATACCTTTAACAATAGTTAGGCCCGGATCTCAATCTAGAAGATTTACACATGTTTTTGATACAGTTGACGCGTGTTATTACGCGTGGAAAAAAAACATGTGTCAACACTACAGTGTGTCTCATAAAAAAAGCTATACAATTATTGAAGTTGCAAAAATGTTTCACAGCAAAATTAAGCTTATTCCAGCCAGAAAAGGTGAAAGATATGCCTCAACTTTAACGAGCATGAACCTTTCGAATAAGGTTTGCAAAATACTTGGTAAAATTAACCTTAGAGACTACATCGATAATATTGTCAAAACTCCTAAAAAACATTAATTCTTTGTTTACAATCTTTTTATTTTAGATATAACACTCTCGCCGGTGATTATTGCGAAGAGGTCATACCCGATCCCATTCCGAACTCGGAAGTCAAGCTCTTCAGCGCCAATGGTACTTTGCCTTAAGGTATGGGAGAGTAGGTCGTTGCCGGCATAAAAAAAGAAAAATTTTATGAAAGTAGTTAGCTCCCTAAAGTCTTTAAAAAAAAGAGATATTAATAATAAAGTGGTCAAGCGTAGAGGAAAAATTTACGTAATTAATAAAAAAAATCCTCGAATGAAAGCTAGACAAGGTTAATAGCCTCCATGGACATTCAAGAACAAAAAAAAACTTGGATTAATTTTACAAAATTATCCCTTTACGGATCCTTGGGAGTTATTGCCATACTAGTTTTAATGGCAATATTTCTTCTGTAGTATTGCGATTCTATTCATAATACGTAAACAGTTGCAGAGTTTCATAAATTCGTTTTTCATTATTAAACAAACAATTTTTTTTTTGCAAATTTTAAATCCATATATATAAATAAAAAATAATGATCTTAGGTAGTATTTCCATAAAAAATCGTAGCACCGAAAAAAGAACTGTTTTATCTCCAGAGACAATAAAAAAGTTAGCCGCTCAAAATATTAAAATATTAATTAACAAAGGTTATGGCTCGCAGTCCAATATTAGCGACAACGAATTAGTATCCTTAGGAGCTGAAATTGCAGAAGAAGAAAAAATTTATCAAGACAGCGATATTCTTGCCAAAATTAATTTGGAAGAAAGTGAAAAAATTGACCTTATAAAAACAGGGTCTATTTTAATTCTCAGCTATTTTGACAAAAACAACAAAGAAATTTTTAATTCTCTTTTAAAAAAAAATATTAATATATTTTCACTAGACTCACTGCCCAGAATTACAAGGGCGCAATCAATGGATATTTTGTCTTCGCAAGCAAATCTGACTGGTTATAGAGCGGTAATAGATTCGGTATACGAATTTAATCGGGCAGTACCCATGATGATGACGGCAGCTGGAACGGTTACTCCTGCAAAATTTTTTGTAATAGGAGCTGGTGTCGCAGGGTTACAAGCTATAGCAACTGCAAAAAGATTGGGCGGTGTAGTCTCTGCAACAGATGTTAGGGCCGCATCCAAAGAACAGGTGGAAAGCTTAGGTGGAAGATTTGTATTTGTTGAAAGTAATGAAAATTTAGAAACAGCCGGGGGCTATGCAAAAGAGGCAAGCGACGAATTTAAAAAAAAACAAGAAGAGCTATTAAAGCAAACGGTAAAAAGTCAGGATATTATTATCTGCACAGCTCTCATTCCAGGCAAGAAGGCCCCAAGAATTATTAATGAAGAAATGGTTTTGTCTATGAAACCAGGATCAATTATTTGCGACTTGGCAGCAGCCCAGGGTGGAAATTCTGCTTTTTCCGAACCAGACAAAATAGTAGAAAAAAATGGAATTAAAATTATTGGGTATACTAATTTTGCATCGAGAATTTCAGAAACCGCTTCCAATTTATTGGCGAAAAATTATTACAATTTTATACAATTGATTTATGACAAAGAAAGTCAAAATGTTAAAATTGATATGGAAGATGAGATAGTCAAGGCTGTATATTTGGGGGGGGCACACAATGGAAATTGATCCTTTTGTATTTAGATTCGCTATTTTTATTTTATCTATATTTGTAGGTTACTATGTTGTTTGGAGTGTAACACCTGCATTACACACTCCTCTAATGTCTGTGACTAATGCTATTTCATCAGTGATTATAGTTGGGGCTTTAATCGCAGTTGCAGTATCGAATTCTGAAAGCTCTTCTATATCCCTATGGTTTGGGGTGGTTGGAATTTTTCTTGCAGCCATAAATATTTTTGGTGGTTTTTTAGTAACAGCTAGAATGCTGAAAATGTACAAGAAAGGTAAGAAAAAATAGTCATGATTTCAGCTAATCTTACCGCTTTTTTATATTTAGTATCTGGAATTTTTTTTATCCTTGCACTTAGGGGATTAAGTTCTCCTGAGACGTCAAGAAAAGGAAATTTTTTTGGAATTGCCGGCATGGCAATTGCAATTGTAGTTACATTGCTATCTTTAAAAAACACGAGTGTTTTAGTTAACAACTCATTATTTATACTTGGTCCCATAGTTCTAGGTGGTTTGGTTGGCGCATTTATTGCCGCAAGAATTGCTATGACAGCAATGCCCCAACTTGTTGCTGGATTTCATAGTTTGGTTGGTCTCAGCGCTGTTTTAATTGCAATCGCTGCTTTTTATAATCCTTCATCATTCGGAATAGGTGAAACTGGAAATATTAAACTGGCTTCTTTAATTGAAATGTCTTTGGGAGTTTCTATTGGCGCAATTACTTTTTCAGGATCTTGTATTGCATTTTTAAAACTACAAGGACTAATGTCTGGTTCACCGATAACTTTTAAAGGACAACACATTCTTAATTTGCTTATAGGTCTTAGTATTGTTTTTTTAATAATTTATTTGTGCTTAAATCAATCGGAGCAGTTATTTTGGATCATTACAATTCTCTCCATCATAGTTGGCTTTTTAGTAATTATTCCTATTGGCGGAGCAGATATGCCAGTAGTTGTTTCTATGTTAAATTCGTACTCTGGATGGGCTGCTGCTGGAATTGGTTTTACTTTAGAAAATACTGCTCTTATTATCACAGGAGCATTGGTTGGTTCCTCTGGAGCAATTCTTTCCTACATAATGTGCAAGGGAATGAACAGATCTTTATTTAATGTAATTCTTGGAGGTTTTGGTGGAGATACAAATGCAGCAACTTCAGACAACAAGCCAAAAAAACCAGTTAAGCAAGCCGGAGCAGAGGATGCAGCTTTTTTAATGAAGAATGCATCATCAGTTATTATTGTTCCTGGTTATGGAATGGCCGTAGCCCAAGCGCAGCATGCTTTAAGAGAGATGGTGGATAAATTAAAAACACATGGTGTTAAAGTTTCATACGCAATCCACCCTGTTGCAGGAAGAATGCCAGGTCACATGAACGTACTATTGGCAGAAGCAAATGTTCCTTATGATGAGGTTTTTGAATTAGAAAATATAAACAATGATTTTTCAAATACTGATGTAAGTTTTGTAATTGGTGCAAATGACGTAACTAACCCTGCTGCAAAAACTGACAAAGCAAGTCCCATTTACGGAATGCCAATTCTTGATGTGGAAAAATCCAAGTCCGTTTTATTTGTGAAACGAAGTTTATCCTCTGGATACGCAGGAGTTGACAATGAACTGTTTTACAAAGACAATACCCTTATGTTGTTTGCCGATGCCAAAAAAATGGTTGAGGAAATTTCCAAAGCGTTAGACTAATTTTGGAACTGTAGCTCAAAAGTAGAGTACTCCGTTGACATCGGAGGGGTAGTGGGAGCGTTACCCACCAGTTCCACCAATTTATTAAATTAAAAAAAGTTTGGTTGCGGGGCTTGGATTTGAACCAAGGACCTTCAGGTTATGAGCCTGACGAGCTACCAGACTGCTCCACCCCGCGATATATAAGTAAAATTGTATTTAATAGTAAAAAAAATTAAAATCTAGCCTTAAGTTTTCTAAGCTTCTTAACCCTGGCCATATTGTCTTCCAATTCTCTTTTTTTTCTTTCAGAGGGTTTTTCGTAGGTGCTTCTGATTTTTAACAGACGGAACGTACCTTCACGCTGAAGCTTCTTTTTAAGCACTCTTAATGCTTGTTCCAGATTGTCATTTTTAACTTCTATTTTAATAACCTACCTCCAAATAAGCGGCTGAATTAACATTTTGCAAAAAAAAAGTCCATAGTTATATTGTTATTTTTATGGAATATTTCACGCCATCACCCAAAAAAGGATCAGAAAGCAAGGGTAAGATTATTTCAAGAAGAGCTTTTGTCTTAACCGCGTTTAAGTTTGCTTTTTTCGCAACTATTGTTTCAAGGCTGTTTTACCTCCAGGTTGTAAAACGAGATGAGTATATAGTTAGAGCTGATAAGAACAGGTTTAGAAATTGGAAGCTAGCCCCGTCCCGAGGAGTTATTCTAGATAAAAATGAGAATATTATTGCAGATAATTTTCAAGTTTTTAAAATTGCAGTCATTCCAAAAGAAGTTAAGTCAGTAAATAAATTTTTTCTATCTCTTTCTCAAATAATTGAACTTAAGCAGGAAGAGATTAATTTTTATAAAAAACAACTATCAAAAAATAACAAATACCAACCATTTGTTTTAAGCAGAAATTTAAATTGGAAAGAATTTTCTAAAATAAATTACAATATTCAAAAAATTGAGGGTGTCCAGCCCTTTGTCTCTTACGAAAGAACATACGCATTTCCATACGAGTTTTCACATATACTCGGATATGTAAGTGCCCCTAATAAGCAGGAGTTAAATACAATGGATTCTAATTTTCGAGGTGTTCCTAATTTAAAAATTGGAAAAATTGGCTTAGAAAAAAAACTTAATGAAGATTTGCTGGGAAGCCCAGGATCGGCAACATATGAAGTAAATGTTTTTGGAAAAAGAATTAAACAAGTTGTCCAAGAAGATGGAAAAAATGGAAGTTCTATCAAAACTACTTTGGATAAAGATATTCAAAAATATGCATATGAACGATTAAAGAACAATCCAGGATCTGTGGTAGTCATGGACATAACAGGTGATGTTTTGTGCTGTGCATCTAGTCCTTCATTTGATTCAAATAAGTTTACTTACGGAATGGAAAATGAAGAATATAAATCTTTATTGCAGGATGAAAAAAAACCACTTGTTAACAAAGCGTTAACCACCGTTTATCCTCCAGCTTCGACTATTAAAATGTTAGTAGCACTTTCGGCTTTGGAAAATAAAATTATTACAAAAAATTTTCGCCATACTTGCAAAGGGAAAGTGGAGCTTTACGGTCAAATGTATCATTGCTGGAAAGACAAAGGTCATGGTCGAGTTGATTTGGGCGGCGCAATAAAACAATCTTGCGATATTTATTTTTACGAAGTTGCACGCTTGTTAGGAATAGATCGTTTGCAAGAAACAGCAAATAACTTTGGCTTGGGGAAAAAAGTATTTGAAAATTTTATTGAAGAAAAAGAAGGATTGATGCCATCCACTTTGTGGAAAAAGACAGTTTTGGGTAAGCCGTGGTTTTTGGGTGAAACCATGATAGCAGGAATTGGTCAGGGCTATATGAAATTTACCAATGTGCAGCTTTGTAAAATGATGGCTCAGTTTGCAAATGGCGGTTATAAAATAACACCATCGTTTGTTCAAAGTGAAAAAAAAGAGCTGAATGAAAAAATTATTAGTAACGAGGAACATTCAGAATTTTTATTACAAACATTATACCAAGCCACCAATGAGCCAGGAGGAACCTCTTATAGTTCAAGAATTAACGGTAATATGAAATTTGCAGGCAAAACAGGAACTGCGCAAGTTAGAAGAATATCTCAATCAGAAAGAGATCAGGATGTAAAAAACAAAGACCTACCTTGGAAATATAGAGACCACTCTTTGTTCGCTGGATTTGGCCCAACAAATAAGCCAAAGTATGCAATTACTGTAATTATTGATCACGGTGGATCAGGTTCTGCGGTCGCAGCTCCTATCGCGCGAGATGTTATGAAAAAAATTTTTGAAAAAGATTTAAAAGCAAATAATGTATAGAACAATCAAGAAATCAACTTTCCAGGAAGCAAAAGATAAGCTCATTTATTTTGACTGGATTTTTTTCTTATTGATTCTTCTTCTTATTTGCGTTGGACTGCTTACAATTCATACGGTGGATAGCTCAAGCACCAATTATTTATTTAAGCACTTTTTGAGGATTTGTTTTTCTCTCGGGGTATTTTTTCTCGTTGCTCTAGTCAATATTAAATTTTGGTATCGTTTTTCTTATGTATTTTATTTAATTATTACAGCACTTCTTATCTACGTTGATTTTTTTGGCTTATCGGCGTTGGGAGCAAAAAGATGGATTAATTTTTATTTTTTTAATATTCAGCCATCTGAATTAATGAAAGTGGGTGTTATTTTGGCTCTTGCTAGATACTATCAGTATATAAAAATAGAAGAAATAGATCATGTTTCTAAATTAATTATTCCTCTTTTTATTATTTTAATTCCATTTTTTTTAGTAGCAAAACAGCCGGATTTGGGAACGGGTATATTTATTTTAATGGTTAGCATAGGAATGCTTTGGTTAGCTGGTTTAAATTTGAAAATTTTTGTGACCGGTTTTTTTTCATTATTTGTTTTAGCACCTTTTGCCATTGCTTTTTTGAAGCCTTATCAAAAACAAAGAGTTTTAACTTTTTTAAATCCAGAAAATGATCCGCTTGGTTCCGGATATCATATTATCCAATCCAAAATTGCAATTGGTTCTGGAGGATTTTTTGGAAAAGGTTTCAAACAAGGGACGCAAAGCAACCTAGAATTTCTACCTGAAAAACATACAGATTTTATATTCACAGTTTTTGCCGAGCAATTTGGATTTTTTGGATCGCTGATGTTAATCCTTCTTTTTTTTGCAATCATTTTAACAATTTTGAATATTTCATTAAAATCTCAGAATAACTTTTCAAGACTAGTTTGCTTTGGCATAGGATTTAATTTCTTCGTTTACTTAGCTGTGAATCTGGGAATGGTGACTGGTTTAATCCCAGTAGTAGGCGTTCCCTTACCAATCATTTCTTATGGAGGAACTGCAATGCTAACCACCATGTTTGCCCTAGGTCTTGTTATGAGTGCAAAAATACACAAAGATCACAATCTTTAGATTTATGAATAACAAAACTGAAATCAAAGCGTATATTATGCTTATACTTTGTACTGCCTTTTGGTCTGGAAACTTTATTGTAGGAAAAGTAGCTACATTATTTGAAATTCCACCAATCACTCTTAATTTCTATAGGTGGGTTTTTGCTTGGATTTTATTAGCTCCCTTTACCTTAAAAGAACTAATAAATAATATTTCAGTTATTAAAAAAAATATTCTTCCCATTGTAGTTATGGCAATCACTAGCATATCCGCTTTTAATTCAGTCGTTTATTACGCCCTTAATTATACCCAGGCTTTGAATGGCGTATTGATGATTTCGACCATACCCATACTAATCATTTTGATCACGTCAGTATTCAAAACAGAAAAAGCAAACATAAACCAAATTATGGGAGTGATCATTTCTCTTTCTGGAGTTGTTATTATTATTGCAAAAATGGATATCCAAAGATTAATTCACTTACAGCTAAACAAGGGAGATCTCTGGATGTTGGTTGCTATGCTGTCCTGGGCCATTTATTCAATTCTAATAAAAGAAAAAAAAATTAATCTTAAACCATTTATTTTGCTGCAAACACTCATAACACTGGGTGTCATTTTTCTATTGCCTATTTATTTGCTTGAAGTTGCTTCGGGAAAATATTTACCAATCAATCTCCCCGTTGTGCTGACTTTAACGTACGTTGTTTTATTTGCTGGTATAGGGGCGTACATACTTTGGAACAAAGCAGTTATGATTATTGGTGCTAATAGAGCTGGCACCTTTTTGCACTTAATGCCCGTGTTTAGTTCAATAATGGCAATTACCATACTGGGAGAATCTTTTGCCAAATTCCATTTAATTGGAGCTCTTTTTATTGTATCGGGAATATTTTTGTCTTCTAAAAAAAAATACTAATGAAAATATTTATAACTATTATTTTTTTTATTTTATTTTCTAGAGCGTCTTTGTCCGAAGAATTGCAAAAAGTATATTTTGCCGGAGGCTGTTTTTGGTGCATGGAAGAATCTTTTGATAAAGTTAATGGAGTTACAAAGACAACATCAGGTTATTCAGGAGGGCATGTTGAAAATCCATCTTATAAACAAGTAGTTTATGAGGAGACAGGACACTTGGAAACTGTTGAGGTTATATTTGATAATAAAATTATTAAATATGAAGACATATTAAATAATTATTTTAAAAATATAGACCCCTTTGATTTTGAAGGGCAGTTTTGCGATAAAGGAGAAAGTTATAGGCCTGCAATATTCTATAAAAACAAAGAGCAAAAAAAAATAATAGATAACAAAATAAAAGATATTGAAAACAAATTTGATAAAAAAACTTTTGTTTTAATAAAGGAGTTTAAAAAGTTTTATAAAGCAGAAGATTATCATCAAGACTATTATCAAAAAAATTTCTTAAGCTATCTAGCTTATAAAAATGGATGCCAAAGAACAGAGACTCTTAATAAGATTTGGAAAAACTAATCTAATATTTTCTGTTGGAAATTTCATTTATTCGGGAACATTTCTTGTTTTTGTTGTCTTTTTATCTTCAAAAAAGGTGCTATAATAAATTTTGTATTTAATGAATTTTATAAAAAAGAGTTTATGAATTTAACAAAGCAACAACTAGACCACTTCGACAAAGAAGGTTACCTTTTTTTCCCACAGCTTTTTTCTGAAAAAGAAACAGAATGTTTAGTAAGTGCTGTACCTGAGCTATACCAAAGAAAAGAAGAATACAATATTCGAGAAAAAGGATCCGATGCTGTAAGAACGAATTTCGCAGCACATATGTATAGCGAGCCATTCGCAAAGTTAGCTAGACATCCAAGGATGATTAAGCCGGTAGAGGATTTGCTAGGTGAAAAACTTTATATGCACCAATTTAAGATTAATGGAAAAATGGCTTTTGATGGAGATGTTTGGCAATGGCATCAAGATTACGGAACTTGGAAAAATGACGATCTAATGCCAACTGAAAGAGCAATGAATATTGCTATCTTTCTTGATGATGTAAATGAATTTAATGGACCTTTAATGTTTATTCCTGGTTCTCATAAAAAAGGTGTGATCGATGCAAAGCACGACACAAGTACAACTAGCTACCCACTTTGGACTTTAGATAATCAGCTAGTTTCCGATCTGGTAAATAGAGCGGGAGGGACTAGCGGGGGAATGGTAAGTCCTCGAGGACCAGCAGGTTCTATGATTTTGTTTCATAGCTGTTTAGTTCATGCTTCTGGTAGCAATTTGTCGCCTTTTAATAGAGTTAGTGTTTATCTTAGCCTTTGTGCTGTTAGCAATCACATTCGCAGATTCAAAAGAAAAGAATATATAGCGCATAGAGATTTTTCTCCAATCGATTGTTTGCCAGACGATTGCCTGGTTAAAGATTACCCAGTAGACCTTCCTTGGAAAAATGGTTTGCCAACCTCTGCTTTTGAAACCTCAGAAGATAAATTGGCAGGTTAAAAAAAAATAATTCAACTAGTTAATTTTTTATGTATCTACATTCCAAGCTAGAGAACCATCCTAAAAATATAAAAATTGCTTTTATTGGATGTGGAAAATTTATTTCCATGTTTTTATCTCAATATAATCAATTACAAAAAATTGAAATTGACACTATTGTTGATTTAAAAATTGATCAGGCAAAGAACAACTGCTTGAAGAGCGGGTTGACAAAAGAAACTGTTGATAAAATTAATTTTGTCACCTCTTTAGATGAGGCTATTGATAGAGATATTGAGATATTCATCGAGGCAACCGGCAATCCTGTTGTTGGAACCATTCATGCTGCTAAAATCATAAGAAAAAAAAGACACATTATTCTCGTGAATGTAGAAGCCGATGTAACTTGTGGAAAGTATTTAGCCGATTTGGCAAAAGAAAATAATGTAATTTGTTCTATGGCATACGGAGATCAGCCATCTCTTATTGTTGAGCAGGTAGAATGGGCAAGGTTAAATGGTTTTTATGTAACCTGCGCTGGAAAAGGAACGAAATATCATCCAACATTTGAGTATTCAACACCAGACACGGTTTGGGATCATTATGGTTTAACAAAAGAAAAAGCAGAAGTGGAATCTGGAATGAATCCTAAAATGTTTAATTCGTTTACCTGCGGTGACAAGAGCGCAATTGAAATGGCCTCTGTTAGCAATGCAACAAACTTAAAATGCCCAGATCATGGATTAACATTTCCGCCAGTGGGAGTTTATGATATTGCAAAAAAACTTATACCAAAGTCTGAAGGCGGACTTATTGATTATGAAGGTCAGGTAGAAGTTATATCTAGCATCGATAGAGATAAAAAAGATATTCCAAATGATTTACGCTGGGGAGTTTACGTTGTTATCAAAGCCCAAAATCAATATGTGAAAAATTGTTTTAGTGATTATGGAATGGTTACAGATAGTTCAGGAACGTATTCAGCAATCTGGAGACCTTATCATTACATTGGTTTAGAGCTTGCTCAGTCCATGTACTCCATTGCTTTAGACGGCAAAGCAACAGGATATACAAAATATTACAATGCTGATGTCGCTTCTTATGCCAAAAAAGATTTAAAAGCAGGAGAGGTTTTGGATGGTGAGGGAGGATTTTGTGCAAGAGGCAAATTAGTGACTTCAAAAAAATCTAAAGAACAAAAAATATTACCGCTGGGCCTTTCGGATGGGGCTATAATGAAAAAAGATCTTAAAAAAGATGAGGTAATTTCTTTAAATGATGTTGAGCTCAATCTTCCAGAAGAAGTCTTAAAAGCTAGAGAGTATCAGTATAATTTAATTTAGTGAAAAAATTAGAAGTATTCAAAAGAGGTTTCTTGGATGTGATCCCTCTAACAATACCCGTCATTCCCTTTGGTGTTATTTATGGAGTTATTGGTGTTGAAATTGGTTTAAGTCCATTGGTAACTTTTGCGATGTCATTTATTATATTCGCAGGATCATCACAAATAGCATTTGCACAATTATATACCGCAGGGGCATCTCCCTTGGTTATGATTGGTTCAGTTGCAGCAATTAATTCAAGACATTTTTTATATAGCGCAGTTCTTGCTCAATATTTAAATAAACTAAATTTTTATTGGAGAGTTATCCTTAGTTATTTGATGACGGATCAGGCTTTTAGTGTGTCGTTATCATATTTTAAAAAAAATAAAAAAAATACACATCCTCATTTTCATATGTTGGGTTCTGGATTTACACTTTGGTTTTTGTGGCAACTATCAACTTTAGTAGGAATTATTTTAGGTAATGTGGTCCCAGAAGAGCTGGGTCTAACATTTGCAATACCCCTTACTTTTTTATCTTTAATTATTTCTGAATTAAAAAAATTAGATCATTTAATTGTTATTATGACCTCTGGCATGGCCTCGCTTGTTGCCTACAATTTTCCTTTTAAGATTTATATTATAATATCAGCACTCATAGCACTTTGTGTTGCATATATTTTAATTACAAAATTTAAGAAGGTGTCACAATGATCTGGCTTTGGATTTCAATTGCAGGTTTGGTTACTTTTTTTACAAGATATTCCATGGTAGCTTTTGTCAATCCAAAATCATTAAGCAAAACAACAAGAAAAATATTAACCTATGTTCCTTCAGCAGTATTTCCTGCGATTATTTTTCCAGCAGTTTTTTTAGATAAAAAGGGATTTTTTATCTCCATTGAAAATCCACAAATTTGGGCTTTTGTTATTGCAGTTGTTGTTGGCTATTATTTTAAAAATATTATTTTGACTATTGCCTCAGGCTTAATTAGTTTTTGGATTTTTTCTTATTTTTTTCATTAACCCAGCTTGGCTAGAAATGGAAATAGGCTCAGAAGGTAAAATCCCAAAGTCTGCAATTTAGAAGTTAAAATTAAAACACCGGTTAGCACTAAGATTGCACCAGACGATTTTTGAATTATAGAAATAGATTTTTTTGCTTTTTTAGAGAAAATTAAAAAACTTCCCATATAGTAACCTGAAAGAATAAAAGGAATGCCAAGTCCAAAAGAGTATGTGATTAAAAGAAAAATTCCTTGCGCAAGAGTAGTTTCTAAAGATGCCAATGCCAAAATTGATCCAAGAATTGGTCCGATACAAGGTGTCCAGCCAAAAGCAAATCCCATTCCAACAATAAAGGGAAAGTAAAAATTATTTGAGTACTTGGAGATATAGAATTTGAATTCATTGTTTAAAAAATTAAAATTAACAATACCGGTCAGATACAAGCCAAAAAATATAATGATAATCGCAATAATATTGGAGAATATTTGCGATTTGCTTAAAAGAAAAGACCCAAACAAAGTGGAAGAGGCCCCCAGAAGAATAAAAACAAATGAAAAACCAAGAACAAAAAGAACAGATCTTTGCAATATAAAGTATCTATATTTTTTTTGTAAATTTTCCAAATCCGTTCCGCAAATAAAGGAAAGGTAGCCAGGAATTAGTGGAAGAACGCAGGGTGATAAAAAGCTAATAATTCCTGCAAAAAAACTTAAAAAAAAAAGAGACATTGATTAGATTCCAAGCAACTTATCTAGTGTTCCTTCAGAATTTAATTCATAAATTTTATCACAGTCTCCAATGTAATTGTTGTCGTTAAAAATTTGAGGAACCGTTCTAGCCCCATTTGATTTTTTTAACATCTCATCAAATTGATCTGGATTTTCATTTAAATTGATTTCAGTAAACTTAATTTTTTTCATTGTTAATAAGGACTTGGCTTTGATGCAAAAAGGGCAGTAGTCTTTTGTGTAAATAGTAATATTACTCATAATCTTTTATTTATCAAAAGTACATCTAAAGCCAACATAAATTGCATAAAAATTAGAAGGTTTGTATTGGGCCCCGGATTCTTTTGTTTTACCAGAATCGTACCACCATGATGCTCCAACAGTTAAAGAATCTCCACCTCTATTATCTGAGATCCATTCCCAAACATTTCCACCCATGCCAACCATGCCATTAATTCCCTCAGGAAGTTTAGTTACATCCACATGTCTATTGTAAGCTAACAGATCTTGAGAATTCATATTTTCTGCTTTGTCACCACTATGGTAGCGATAAGTTTTGTTTATTGTAAATTTTGTGGAAGGCAATGACTGTTTATATGCAGCTATTTTCCATTCACTAAAGCTAGGAAGCCTACCATTAATTGATTTACAATAATTTTCCGCTTCAAATCTATTAATATGAACAGCTGGCTCTAGAAGACTTTGTGGTTTTGAGCCATAAGGCGTTTTATAATTCCACCCATTTCTTTTTCCCACCCAACACCCCATTCGTAGCCACCACCATTTGTTTCCGCTAAAGTTTTGTAGCTACCTTTGTCCGCATAGTTCTGAAATTCTTGGATGGTAACTTCGTATTTATGGATAAAAAAATCACCGATTTTTATCTTTGTGTTTTCAAAAGAGTGCGCACCTGTGGATAAAAAAATAATAAATAAAAAACTAAAAAAATTTTTCATGTAGAATAAATATATGAGCAATTTTAATAAAGTCAAAATATTCATGGAAAAGTTTGGTCAAGAAGTAAAGTTCAAAGCTTCCTTCCCGGATAAAAAAATACAAGACTTGAGATATGAGCTTATAAGAGAAGAGCTGGAAGAGCTAAAGGTTGCTTTAGATGAAAAAAATTTAAAGGAAGTTGCAGATGCATTGACAGACATTCTGTATGTCACTTATGGAGCGGGTCATGCATTTGGAATTGCTTTAGACAAATGTTTTAATGAGGTTCAGGAGTCAAATATGAGTAAATTAGGACAAGATGGAAAGCCTATTTACAATGAGGGAGGAAAAGTAATGAAAGGACCTAATTATTTTAAGCCCAACCTTCAAAAATTTATTGAATAATTAACCGCAACAACTAGAAAGACACTCTTATGAAAGAATATAAAATTGCATCAATTGCTGGAGACGGAATAGGAAAAGAAGTAACTCCTGAGGGAATAAAAATTTTAAAAAAAGTTGCTGAGCAGCACCAATTCAAAATTCATTTTGATGAATTTGATTTTGCTTCTTGCGATTATCACGCGAAACATGGAAAAATGCTTCCAGATAATTGGAAAGATCAGATAGGAAAGCACGATGCTATATTTTTTGGCGCTGTTGGGATGCCAGATCAGTTACCAGATCACATTTCTTTGTGGGGATCTTTGCTGCAGTTCAGAAGAGAATTTGATCAGTATATAAATTTAAGACCTGTAAAGCTAATGCCAGGAGTTCCTTGTCCTTTAGCTAATAAAAAACCAGGCGACATCGACATGCTAATTGTTCGAGAAAATACGGAGGGGGAGTATTCTTCTGTTGGTGGCCGAATGTACAAAGGAACTGATAGAGAAATTGCAATTCAAGAAACTATTATGTCAGCACAAGGTGTAGACAGAGTTATGAAATATGCATTTGAGCTTGCCAAAACTACTAAGCGAAAAAAACTTACAAGCGCAACTAAATCAAACGGTATTTCCATCACCATGCCTTTTTGGGATGAAAGATTTAAAGAAATGAAAAAAAAATATCCTGAAATCACGACGGATGAATTCCACATTGATATTTTAGCTGCTAGATTTGTATTAACACCTGAGTGGTTTGATGTTGTGGTTGCCTCCAATTTGTTTGGGGACATTCTTTCTGATCTTGGTCCAGCTTGCACAGGAACTATAGGAATTGCAGCATCTGCAAACATTAATCCAGAGAAAAAATTTCCATCTTTATTTGAACCGGTTCATGGTTCTGCTCCTGATATTGCCGGAAAAGGAATCGCAAACCCAATTGGGCAAATTTGGTCTGGTGCAATGATGTTGGATTATTTAGGAGAAAAAGAAGCAGCGGACAGCATTGTTAAAGCAATTGAAAAAACCTTATCGAATGAAGAATCTCGAACAAAAGATCTCAAAGGAAACAGTAACACGGTACAGTGTGCTGACTCAGTTTTAGCAAATTTATAAATTGTTAGTGGGGCGTTCTGTTGCAAGGTGCCCCGGACCCCTGCTATTTAATTAACCGAAGTTAATTAAGCAGCAATAGCGTAACTTTCGTTAGCATTTAAAATGTAGCCCGTCACAGCGGAACAATACTGAACGAAAGAAAAGCTTTTAGACATCTGTCGATCCTATTTCACCCCCATGAGTTGTAAAATGGTGGAGGTGCAGGGTACCGCCCCCTGGTCCAAAATGTTTATTACGAATTTCGTTTATCGTTATAGTTGGAAAACCAACATCAATAATATAAAACTTTCAGTGACTGATTCAAACACAAATCTTAAATGAAACTTACAGAGCAACAAAATCAAGAAATAGCTGAACAAAAAGCGCAAAAATACGAAACAAAAAGAGTTACATCTCCTGAATTAGAAAAAATTCTATATGACGCTATTCCTGTTTTGGACCATGGATTCGTAAGGGTTGTTGATTATATGGGAGACGACAGTTCTATTGTTCAATCAGCTCGAGTTTCTTACGGAAAAGGAACAAAAAAAGTTTCAACTGACGATGGTTTAATTAGATATTTAATGAGGCATTGGCACAGCACGCCATTTGAAATGTGTGAAATTAAGTATCATGTGAAGCTGCCCATCTTTATAGCAAGACAGTGGATTAGGCATAGAACCGCAAACGTAAATGAGTATTCAGCAAGATATTCCATATTAGATAAAGAGTTTTACATTCCAGCTAAAGAACAATTATCTGCTCAAGCAATCAATAATCGACAAGGTAGAGGAGATTTAATTACAGGTACACAGGCCGACGAGGTTCTTAAAATTTTAAAAGATGATTCTATAAGAACGTACGATAACTATGAAAAAATGCTCAATGAGAGATTTGATGGAACAGTTATAGATGAAAACAAATCTGGCCTGGCAAGAGAGTTGGCAAGAATGAATTTAACTTTAAACTCCTACACTCAATGGTATTGGAAAACTGACTTGTTAAACTTGATGAATTTTTTATTTCTAAGAGCTGACAGTCATGCCCAGTACGAAATAAGAGTTTATGCAGAAGCAATGTTGGATACAGTTAAGAAATGGGTTCCTATTACCCATGCTGCATTTTTGGATTACAGAGTAGGAGCTGCACAAGTTTCTTCCAAAGGATTAAAAATTGTAAAATCTATGATTAACGGTAAGAAAGTTTCTTACGAAGATTCTGGTCTTGGTAAAAGAGAGTGGAATGAATTAATGGAAACTTTAGAGTTAAAAGATAAGTTTATTTAATTGTTTCAGATATTTTTTTTGCAATATTAATAATTTCCTTTGCTGTATCGCTACTATCAAAAAATTCAGTATAGGGTTTGCCGTTGTCAGCCCCTTCTCTCAATCCTATTTCGATAGGAACTGCTCCAAGTAAATTAATATTTAAATTTTCAGACATGTTCTTTGCTCCGTCTTTTCCAAAAATAAAATGTTCTTTGCCATCTCCAGATGTGAAGCTACTCATATTCTCAATAATACCCAGTATATTAACACCCATTTTCTGAAACATCTTAATTCCTCTGTTTGCATCTAATAGTGCAATTTCTTGAGGAGTGGAAACAACTACTACGCCATCAATCAGAATTTCCTGTGAGAAAGTTAATAGAGCATCCCCAGTTCCCGGTGGCAAATCAATTACAAGATAATCCAAGTTATCCCAAACAACACTGCTGGTGAAAGTTTTGATTGCACTAATGACCATCGGTCCCCTCCAGATCATAGCAGTGTCCTGATCTACCAAAAATCCAATAGACATGCACTGAAGTCCATATTTTGAAATGGGAATTAAATTTTTTCCATCTTCACTTTTTGGTTTTTCAAATATTCCAAGCATTTGAGGAATGGAAGGTCCATAAATATCAGCATCCAGTATACCAACTTTGTAATTTAATTTTTTTAGAGCAATGGCTAGATTGACGGCGATAGTAGATTTTCCCACTCCACCTTTAGCGCTAGAAACAGCAATAATTTTTTTAACCCCATTAATGGGAAGTTTTAGCTTTTTAGAACCGGGGGAAATTTTATCCACAAACTCTTTACTTAGATTTACTGATTTTGCGTCCATTTGGTCTTATTTTTTTCTTTTAAGTTCTTATCTTTATATATATTAGTTACAGCAATAAATTTTAAAATTACTTATGTTCAAAAATATATTAAATATGGCGCAATCACCTTGGGGAAATGGCGGAAATAGCGATGGTCCAAATCAAGGTTCTGGAGGTGGTGAAAGAAGACCTCCCAATATTGACGATTTAGCAGCACAGTTTCAAGATTCTTTAAAAAAAATGTTTTCAGGAGGAAAAAAAGTTCCGGGTGGAAAGAAACCAATTTTCTTATTCATTATTATTGCAATAGCCTTATGGATTAGCAGTGGATTTTACAGAGTGCTTCCAGATGAGCAAGGTGTAGTTCTGAGATTTGGAAAATATACCAACATGACCCAACCTGGACTGAATTATCACTTACCTTTTCCGGTTGAAACAGCTCTAACTCCAAAGGTTAGCAGGGTAAATAGAACTGATGTTGGATACCGAGCTTCAGGAGACACGGGCAGACAAAGTAGCGTTAGCGATGTTCCAGAAGAGAGCTTGATGTTAACAGGGGATGAAAACATAGTTGATATTGACTATTCTGTTTTTTGGATGATTAAAGATGGTGGCAAGTTTTTATTTAATATTCAAGATCCAGAAGAAACTGTAAAAAGTGTTGCCGAAACTGCAATGAGAGAAGTTATTGCGCGAAGTGAAATTCAAGGAATTTTAACACAAGGTAGAGCGCAAATAGAACTTGATACTCAAAAAATTATGCAAGAAATTTTAGACAATTATCAGTCTGGAATTCAGATTACTCAAGTTCAAACACAAAAAGCAGACCCTCCAAAAGAAGTGATTGATTCGTTTAGAGATGTGCAGGCAGCAAAAGCAGACAAAGAAAGACAACAAAATGAAGCTAGCGCTTATGCAAACGATGTTACTCCAAGAGCACGAGGAGAGGCAGCGCAAATTATTCAAAAAGCCGAAGGTTATAAAAAACAAGTAGTTGCTTCTGCAGAAGGTGAGGCGAGCCGATTCATAGCAATTTATAATGAATATAAAAATGCCAAAAAAGTTACCCAAGAAAGAATGTATTTAGAGACTATGGAAAAAGTTTTAGCAGGAATTGACAAAATCATTATTGATAAAAAATCAGGATCCGGAGTAGTTCCTTATTTGCCACTACCAGAATTTGGAAAAAATAAAGACACGAAAGATAAAAAATAAATGAACGATAGAATAATAAAAATTTTAGCTCCAGTTGTTTTAGTGTTGGGTTTTCTCTTATACTCAACTTTATTTACTGTTAATGAAATCCAGCAAGCTATTATTTTGCAATTCGGAGATCCAAAAAGAGTTATTCTTAAAGCTGGCTTGAATTACAAAATTCCATTTGTTCAGAACGTAGTATTGTTAGATAAAAGAATTCTAAATTTAGATGCTCCGTCAGAAGAAATGATTGCATCAGATCAAAAAAGATTAATTGTTGACGCTTTTGCAAGGTTTAAGATTAAAGATCCTCTTAAATTTTATATTTCAGTTGGCAATGAAAGAGTCGCAAGATCAAGACTATCGACAATTATTAATGCAAGAATTCGAGGTGTTCTTGGTAAAGAAGAGCTTGCCGCTTTAGTGTCTAAAGATAGATCTAGATTAATGGACAGAATTACAAAAAATGTTAATGCGGAAGCTGAAAAACTTGGAATCGAAATTATTGACGTTAGGATTAAAAGAGCAGATTTACCAGCTGCAAACAGTGATGCAATTTACAAAAGAATGCAAACAGAGCGTTTAAGAGAAGCAAAAGAGTTTAGAGCTGAAGGAGCCGAAATAGCTCAGACTATCAGATCAACAGCAGACAAGGAAGTAACCATTATTTTGGCCGAAGCTAATAAAAAATCAGAAATTTTAAAAGGGGATGGTGATGCAAGAAGAAATAAAATTTTTGCAGATGCTTTTGGAAGAGATCCTGATTTTTTCAGTTTTTATAGAGCGATGCAATCCTATGAAAAATCACTTATAGGTGGCCAAACATCTTTAATTTTATCACCCGATAGTGAGTTCTTTAGATTTTTCGGAAAATCAGGCTTAAGTTTAATTAACAAATAAACCACGACTCATGAAAGAGCTAGGTGTAGCCATAGGTCTTCTTTTGGTAATAGAAGGTTTGCTATACGCAATGTTCCCTGCCGCTATGAAAAATATGCTGAATATTATGAAGGATATGCCAACACAAAAACTCAGATCTGGTGGACTTATTTTTGCCTTATTAGGTTTTATTATCGTCTGGTATATAAAAAGATAAAATTTTAATGAAATTATTTTTAAATAAAAAATCAATTCTTTTGGTAGCTTTCTTCTCAATGCTATTAGTATTGCCATCTAATATTTTTGCAAAAGAGGCCCCAGCAAGTTTTGCAGACTTGGCAGAAAAGTTAATGCCATCTGTTGTAAATATTTCAGCAACAAAAGTCGTGGAGACGAAAGGGCAAACTCCTTTCCCATTTCAGTTTCCCCCAGGATCTCCATTTGAAGATTTTTTTAAAGAATATAATCAGCAGCAGCAGGCTCCACAAAAAAGAAAATCAACTGCTTTAGGGTCCGGTTTTGTTATTAGTGCTGATGGAATTGTTATTACTAACAATCATGTGATTCAAGGTTCGGAAGGAATTTTTGTAAAATTTACAGATGGTAAAGAGTACGAGGCAAAATTAATAGGAACAGACCCCGTAAGCGATATTGCAGTTTTGCAAATTAAATCAAAAAACAAATTTAAGCCCTTAGTGCTTGCCAACTCTAACAAATCTAGAGTAGGAGACTGGGTTCTTGCAATAGGAAATCCTTTTGGTCTTGGCGGTACTGTGACCACAGGAATTATCTCTGCAATCAATAGAGATATTAACATGGGACGATACGATAATTTTATTCAAACAGATGCTTCTATTAATATGGGAAATTCAGGTGGTCCATTGTTTAACATGAGCGGAGAAGTAGTTGGTATTAATACTGCAATTTTCTCTCAATCAGGTGGGTCGGTTGGCATTGGATTTGCTATCCCGTCTAGTTTTGCAAAAAATGTTATTGAGCAATTAAGCAAATATGGAGAGACCAGAAGAGGATGGTTAGGCGTTAGAATTCAAGAAGTTACCAAAGAAATAGCCGATAGCTTAGGAATGAAAGAAGCAATAGGCGCACTAGTAGCTGACATTAATGAAAAAAGCCCAGCTAAAAAAGCAGGCTTAAAAGAAGGAGATGTTATTGTTGAATTTAACGGAATCAAAATAGATTCTATGAGAAAACTTCCAAAAGTAGTAGCCGAAGCCCCCGTTGGAAAACAAGCCACACTCAAAATTTGGAGAGATAAGAAAATTTTAGAAAAAACTATTGTACTTGGAAGATTGGAAGATTCCGATGAATTCAAGAAAAAAGCGATACCGAAAAAAGTAGAAAAAAATGACGATGTTTTATTAAAAAGTTTAGGAATCAAGGTCAGGAATGTAAATGATCAGGATGTTGCTGCTCGTAAATTACTAACTGGAAAAAATGGCGTTATTGTTCAAGAAGTAGATGAGGATGGATCTTTAGCAGATTCTACAATTCAGGTTGGCGACATAATTGTTGCCTTGCAAAATGGTAAAATTGTTAATGCATCTGATTTTTCCAATAAATTAAAAAAACTAATCGATTCTGGAAATAAATCTTTATTATTAACAGTTATAGATTTTCAAAATAGAAGCAGATATGTTGGTGTGAAAATTAAGTAATTCACATCATATGCATTCAAAAATAATCTTAATTTCTGGACCTACGGCATCAGGCAAATCTAGATTAGCCATAGATATAGCAAAAAAATTTAAAGGAGAGGTTGTCAATGCTGATAGCATGCAGGTATACAAAGAAATAAAAATTCTATCTACAAGACCATCAGATACAAAAAAAATCAAACACCATCTCTACGGATTTGTCAGTGTTAAAAAATCTTTTTCTACAGGGCATTGGTTAAAGCTAGTAGGGGAGAAAATTAAAAAAATTCAGAAAAGAAAAAAAATTCCCATTATTGTGGGAGGCACAGGTCTTTATTTTAAATCGTTGGTTCATGGAATGATCGAGATACCAAAAATTGCTAAAAGTATTAGAAAAAAAATAATTAATTTACATGCCAAGTTGGGAAATGAACTTTTTTATAAAAAGTTAATTGCTTTAGATCCAAAAAGCAAACTTCAGATTAAACCAACTGATCCACAAAGAATGATTAGGGCTTATGAAGTTTTTTATAAAACTAAAAAATCTATTTGTGCTTGGCAGGAAGAAACAAAGCCGATATTGGACAATTCAGATTTTATAAAAATTGCATTAAACCCAGAGCGTTCATATCTGCACAATCAAATTATTAAACGATCAAAAAATTTAATTAGTGAAAAATCTACTATGGAAGTTAAAAAATTTCTTAAACTTAAAGTGAACAAGAAACTCTCTTCTAATTTTATCATTGGAATTAAAGAAATATCTGAGCACTTAGACAAAAAAATTTCTAAAAAACAGTTAATGGATAGGGTTATTATTCGCACCAGACAGTACGCAAAGAGGCAATTTACTTGGCAAAAGGGACAAATGCAGGATTGGACTGCATTTGAAGAACAAAATTATTCAAAATTATTAAAAAAAGTTTCAATATTCATATCTAAAACTTGACCAGTAATTTTAGTTAGATAAATTCAATTTCCAGGAGATTTTTATGAGCACGGAATTGACCGGTGCAGAAATAGTTTTCAAAGCTCTGTCCGATCATAAGGTTGAATATATTTTTGGTTATCCAGGAGGGGCTGTGCTTCCTCTATACAATCAATTATTTAAACAAAAAGAAATAAAGCATATTTTGGTTAGACACGAACAAGGTGCTGGACATGCTGCGGAAGGTTACGCAAGATCTTCAGGAAAACCAGGGGTTGTTTTGGTAACATCAGGACCAGGTGCCACTAACATGGTTACCGCCTTAACAGATGCTTACATGGATTCTATTCCTTTAGTTTGTATTACAGGACAAGTTCCCACTCACTTAATTGGTACAGATGCATTTCAAGAATGTGACACCACAGGAATTACCAGACCTTGTACAAAACATAACTGGCTGGTGAAAGATGTTAATCAACTTGCCGAAACAATTCATAAAGCATTTCGTATTGCTACCACTGGTAGACCAGGACCGGTATTAATTGATATTCCAAAAGATATTCAGTTTAAAAAAGGAATTTACAAATCACACGAAACCATTCAGATGGATAGTTATCAGCCAAATTTCAAAGGAGACCCAACTCAAATTGAAAAAGCAGTAGAACTTATTGCCAATGCAAAAAAACCAGTTTTTTATACAGGCGGTGGAGTAATTAATGCAGGTGAAAAAGCCTCACAGTCTCTTAGGGAGTTAGTTGCTTTAACGGGTTTTCCAATTACTTCTACACTCCAAGGACTTGGATGCTATCCAGGAGAAGACCCTCAGTTTTTAGGAATGCTAGGAATGCACGGAACCTACGAAGCTAATCATGCAATGCATGACTGTGACTTAATGATCAATATAGGCGCAAGATTTGATGACCGAATTACTGGAATGGTAAGCAAGTTTTCTCCAGGGTCTAAAAAAATTCATATTGATATAGACCCATCCTCTATCAACAAAGTTGTAAAGGTAGATGTGGCAGTTGTTGGTGATGCCCAAAGTGTTATGAGCTCAATGATTGAGATAATAAAGAAAAAATACCCAGGATTTAAAAACTCAAATAAAGAAAAAATTAGCGATTGGTGGAAACAGATTGGTGTATGGAGAGAAAAAAAATCTCTTTCGTTTAAGCAGGGTAAAAATATAATTCTTCCACAGTACGCAGTTCATAGATTGTATGAATTAACTAAAGATCAAGATACTTTTATCAGTACAGAAGTAGGGCAGCATCAGATGTGGGCAGCGCAGCATTATAAATTTAGCAAACCCAATAGATGGATGACATCAGGAGGTCTTGGCACCATGGGCTATGGTTTGCCGGCAGCAATAGGTATTCAGATCGCCCACCCAAAAAAATTAGTTATTGATATTGCAGGAGAGGCATCTATTCTAATGAATATACAGGAGCTTTCAACGGCTGTGCAATACCGCCTTCCAATAAAAATATTCATCTTAAACAATGAATATATGGGTATGGTTAGACAGTGGCAGGAATTGTTGCATGATAAAAATTATTCAGAAAGTTATTCAGAAGCATTACCTGACTTTGTTAAGCTTGCAGAAGCCTATGGAGCAGTAGGAATTAGGGCCAGCAAACCAGAAGAGCTAGATGAAAAAATTAAAGAAATGATCAATGTGAATAGACCAGTTATTTTCGACTGCGTTGTTGCAAAAGAAGAAAATTGTTACCCGATGATCCCTTCTGGAAAGGCACACAATGAAATGATTTTGGGTCCAGAAGATGAAGATTCTATTTCTGAGGAAGGAAAAGTTTTAGTTTAATGTCAAAATCAGCTTACAGCATAGATTCGGGAGAAGAAAAACTTGACAGAGTTATTATAGTTGCTTGGGTAGATAATGAAGCTGGAGTGTTAGCTAGAGTTTCAGGCCTGTTCTCCGGAAGGGGTTATAATATCGAATCTCTTGCGGTGGCGAAAGTAGACGAGGAAAGAAATATTTCTCGTATTACTATTTCAACTAACGGAACAAAGTCTGTTGTTGAGCAAATTAAAGCGCAATTGTTAAAATTGGTGCCCGTTCACAAGGTGGCTGAGTTTAAAATCGATGACAATTCTATTTTTAAAGAATTGGCTCTGATTAAATTTGTGGGAGGTGCCGATCTACTGCAAAAGGCAGAAAAAATTTGTGTTGACTTTAAAGTGGAGTTTTTAGATAAAACCCCACTATCATTTGTTGCTCAAATTGTAAGCAGCAGAAGGGAGATTGATGATTTTATTAAGAAGGCAAAACCATTTGGTTTAGCTAGTATTACTAGAACGGGTCCTTTAGCTATGACGAAGGGTTCGGAAACTATAAAAGATAACAAAGGAAAAGTTTTATGAAAATGTTTTACGAAAAAGATGCAGATGTAAATTTAATTAAATCAAAAAAAGTAGCTATCATTGGTTTTGGAAGCCAGGGTCATGCACATGCTCTTAATTTAAAAGACAGCGGAGTAAAAGAAATAGTAGTGGCTTTAAGAGAAGGGTCTCCTAGTATAAAAAAAGCAGAACAAGCTGGTTTAAAAGTGATGAATGTTTCGGATGCCGCAGAATGGGCGGATGTAGTCATGATCTTAGCTCCAGATGAATTACAATCAGGTATTTACAAAAATCATATTGAACAAAGAATGAAGCAAGGATCTAGTTTGGCTTTTGCTCATGGTTTAAACATTCATTACGATCTAATTAAATCAAGAGATGACTTGGATGTGTTCATGATAGCACCCAAAGGACCGGGTCACTTAGTGAGAACAGAATTTCAAAAAGGTGGAGGAGTTCCTTGCTTGATGGCAGTTCACAAAGACAGTTCTGGAAAAGCAAGAGATTTAGCATTGTCTTATGCTTCTGCAATAGGTGGTGGCAAGTCAGGAATTATAGAAACTACATTTAAAGATGAGTGTGAAACAGATTTGTTTGGTGAGCAGGCTGTTTTGTGCGGTGGTGTAGTAGAGCTTATTAAAAAAGGTTTCGAAACTCTTACAGAAGCTGGGTACCCAGCTGAAATGGCATACTTTGAGTGTCTGCATGAAGTAAAACTTATCGTAGACTTAATTTATGAAGGTGGAATTGCAAATATGAACTATTCCATTTCCAATACAGCAGAATACGGAGAATACGTTTCTGGTAAAAAAATCATCGATGACAAAACCAAAGAAAGAATGAAAGAAGTTCTTGCAGATATTCAGTCTGGTAAATTTACCAAAGACTGGATGAAGGAAAATGAAAATGGACAAAAGAATTTTCTTCAAATGAGAAAAGATCTTGCTAATCACCCAATTGAAAAAGTGGGTGAAGAATTAAGAGCTTTGATGCCATGGATCGCTAAGAATAAAATTATCGATAAGAATAAAAACTAAGAGAAAATAGTATTTTTCTTTCTTTTTTTTACCAAAGCTGTAAAAACACAATGCAATTTATGCGTTAAAAGTAGATTTTTGCGCAAAGCTTTACTAAATTAAAGGTATGGATAAAAATCAGATTATTATATTCGACACAACGCTTAGAGACGGTGAGCAATCGCCAGGAGCCTCTATGAGTTTAGAAGAAAAAGTTCAGATTGCTAAAGCATTTCAGGATTTGGGAGTTGATGTAATGGAGGCTGGTTTTCCCGCTGCATCCCAAGGTGATTTTGAGGCAGTAACAGCAGTTAGTAAAATATTAACCAAAACTATTCCCTGCGGCTTGGCTCGAGCTTTAAAAAACGACTTGGATAAGTGTTACGAATCATTAAAGCATTCTAAGAATTTTAGAATTCATACATTTATTTCAACTAGCGATCTTCACATGAAGCATAAGCTACAAAAAACACGTGAAGAAGTTTTGGAATTAATTAAATTTAGTGTGGAGTATGCAAAAAAATTCACGCAAGATGTTGAGTGGTCACCTGAAGACGCGACCAGAACTGATTCTGATTTTTTATGCAAAACAGTAGAGCTTGCCATTAATTGCGGAGCTACCACAATTAATATCCCAGATACAGTTGGATATTCAACTCCTTCAGATTATGAAAGAATTATTAAAGATTTGTTTAATCGTGTTCCGAATATACATAAGGCAGTTATCTCCACTCATACACACAATGATTTGGGTTTAGCGGTTGCAAATGCATTAGCAGGAGTTTCTGCTGGAGCAAGACAAGTGGAATGTACTATTAATGGAATTGGTGAGAGAGCCGGAAATGCTGCTTTAGAAGAGGTGGTCATGGCGATCAAAACAAGAAATGACTTATTGCCATATCAAACAAATATCGACACAACCAAAATTAGTTCTTGTTCTAAATTATTATCGAGCACCATAGGATTTCCTGTTCAATACAACAAAGCAATAGTAGGAAAAAATGCTTTTGCACACGAATCCGGAATTCATCAAGATGGAATGTTAAAAAACAAAAATACTTACGAAATCATGACCCCAGAAAGTGTTGGTGTAAGCAAATCTTCACTTGTCATGGGAAAGCACTCTGGTCGACATGCATTTAAAGAAAAATTGATTACTTTAGGATATTTACATTTTGATGAAACTAAAATTGATGAATCGTTTAAAAAATTCAAAGACCTTGCTGATAAAAAAAAGCATGTATTCGATGAAGATATTGCCGCGCTTGTCGATGACGAGCTAATGAAAGATAATAATGTTATCAAACTAATTTCTTTAGAGGTATTTGCAGGAACCAAGGGGCAAAAGGCAGTATTGGAATTGGACGTTTACGGAAAAATATTGAAAACAGAGCAGTCAGGCGATGGTCCTGTAGACTCTATATTTAAGAGTATTAAAGAACTATTCCCACACGAAGCAAATTTGCAATTGTACCAAGTTCATGCAGTAACCGAAGGAACTGATGCACAAGCTACAGTTAGTGTGAGAATTGAAGAAAAAGGTAATATTTCTGTAGGCCAGGCAGTAAACACGGATACTTTAGTAGCATCTGCAAAAGCTTATATAAATGCACTTAATAAACTGATAATCAAAAGAAAGCGCACCGCACCAAACGATGAGTTTTCTGCAGCCATTTAAATAGAGAGGATAAAAATGTTTCAAAAAATAATGTCATGGTGGTCAACAGATATGGCTATTGACTTAGGTACGGCCAACACATTGGTTTATGTAAAAGGAAAAGGAATTGTTCTAAACGAACCGTCAGTAGTTGCTATTATCAATGATAAGGGAAAAAATACAGTATTAGCAGTTGGAGAAGATGCAAAGCAAATGTTAGGTAGAACTCCAGGAAGTATTCAAGCTATTCGTCCACTAAGAGACGGTGTAATTGCAGATTTCGTAGTGACAGAAGAAATGATCAAACATTTTATTAAAAAAGTTCACAAAAGATCAGCTTTTGCTAATCCAAGAATTATTATTTGCGTACCAACAGGATCAACGCCCGTGGAAAGAAGAGCAATTCAAGAAGCGGCACATGCAGCAGGGGCTAGAAAAGTTCAGCTAATTGAAGAGCCAGTTGCAGCAGCGATAGGAGCAGGCTTGCCTATTTCAGAACCAACCGGATCTATGATTGTTGATATTGGAGGAGGAACTACTGAAATTGCAGTTTTGTCTCTTGGAGGAATTGTTTATTCAAAATCTTTGCGTTTAGCTGGAGATGCCATGGATCAAGCCATCATAGCTTTCATGAGAAAAAGATTTAATTTGTTAGTTGGAGAATCTACAGCAGAAAAAATTAAAAAAGAAATAGGATCAGCGATCCCTTCTAATACAGAAAACACTTATATCATGAAAGGAAGAGATGTGAGAACTGGTGTCCCCAAGGAAATAAAATTGACAGAAAAAGATACGGCAGAAGCATTAGCACCTGTAGTTAGTCAGATCATTGGTGCAATAAGAGAAGCATTAGAAAATACACCTCCAGAACTAGCCGCTGATTTAGTGGATATGGGAATGGTTCTTGCAGGTGGTGGAGCCTATTTGAAAAATCTAGACAAATTAATTGCCAAAGAAACTGGATTGCCAGTATCAATAGCAGAAGACCCTTTATGTTGTGTTGCACTTGGAACTGGAAAGGTTTTAGAGCAAGAGGGAATATTCTCTGCCATGTTAACTGAATACTAAAAGGTTAAATGCATCCAGATAATAACTGGTTTGACAAAAGCAATCTAAGAAATGTAATTATTTTTCTCATTTCTTTTTCTTTTATTTACCTAGACAGCTCTAATCAAAAATTATTTAGCAAAACAAAATCACTTATCAATGACGTAGTAGCTTACGCAAGTTATGCGATAACATTTCCAATCAAGAAAATTATAGAAACACCAGCGGCAGTTAAAACAATTTCCAACCTTAAGGATGAGCATGAAAAAATAGCTATTTTAGAAAATAAAATACAGGAATTGTCATTGCAAAATGAATTTTTAAAAAAAGATTTCAAGAAATTTGAAAATTTTTTGAAGGAAGAAAAGCCATTTGAATTTGAGGCTATTCAAGCAAAAGTCATATCTAGCAGCAGTAATATTTTTGCCAATTCTTTCATCGTCAATAAAGGTTCGGTAGACGGTGTAAAAGAAGGAAGTCCCATTGTTAAAAACAATAATTTAATTGGACAAGTATCTGAGGTTAACAATAGCTCATCCAGAGCTATATTTTTAACGGATATCAATAGTAGAGTTCCAGTAGTGATTGGTGAACAAATGTACCAGGCAATATTGGTTGGAAACCCAGCAAAAAAAAATCAACTTAAGTTAGAGTTTTTGCCAAAAAATTACCAATTTCAAAATGGAGATATGATCTACACGTCAGAAATTGATGGAATTTTGAAAAGAGGGATTGTTATAGGAAGCCTACTTATAGACAGTCAGGAAGATAAGAAGGGGCAAGATAACTACAGCATAGAATTAAATTACGGAGAAAAACAAATAGATTACGTTTCTATTTTAATTAATTAGCCATGACAAAAAATAAAAAAAATTATAACAACATAATTGCTATAGGACTATTTTTTTTCTCTATTGTTCTTCCTTCTATTGTTAGTGAGTTTTCGGCAGAGCTACATCTGAGTGAGTATTTTAATCTTCAATATTTATTAGTATATTTTTTTTCATTTAATCGTTTTAAGTATTTTTCAATTAGTACACTATTTATTCTTGGGTTGGTTAACGATAGTATCGTAGGCACACCATTTGGAATCTCTTCCGCCGCTTATATGCTGATATACAAAATTGCAGTTTATCAGGAGACAATTAAGTTAAGAACTATTTTTATAGCAGAGTGGACAGCGTTTGGCATTTCTATTTTTATTACTTACCTTTTTATTCTTTTTGCTTTTTATTTAATAGGAAGAAGCTTTGATTATAAATTGTTTATCTTTAATTTTTTAGGTTCTTTCTTTATCTACCCCATTGCTTGGATGATCTTAAAATCTTTCTTCTTAAAACTAGAAAGGGCAGGCAATGAATAAGCTTGAGAAAAAAAAAATACTAAATTTTTTAACAAAGAACATAGAAGAATTCTCTTTTGCAAGAATCAAGCAAATAGACATCTTAAAAAAAATCAAAGCACTTCGCTACATGGAAGATAAGGAGATAGCACACACGATTATAGATTTTTATTTTGAAGAAAATATCTCTGGCTTGGAATCTCAAAAGTTAAAAATAAAGAAAATTAAAAGCACTACTGCAAAAATAAAGCATTTATTGCAATATCAATTGGAACTGGATTTTGAAAAAAAGGATTTTCTAAAAAAAGTATTCTTATTTTTGTTTTCAGAAAAAAAATTTCCTCAAATAGTGGATTATTTTTTTAGAACTAGTAGTCAAATGTGGGTCTTGGCCGGTGATACTGCTACTGATATTAATTATTATTCCAAAAGACTTATTCTCTCTTCTGTTTATTCCAAGGTCTTTATAAAATTAATGAGTTTTCCCAACTACCAAAAGATAATGATTGAAAAGGATATCGACGCTTCCTTGAGCAATGTAAGGAAATTTAATGACATTAAGTCTAAAATTTGCTCAGCCGATATTCTTTCTGTATTTAAAAAATTTCAATCCAGCTCAAAATCTGCAGGCAGGGGTTTTTAGAAAATTTAAATTTTTTCCTGAACTAGTCCTTGGCAATAAAATATCTGAACTGTTTTAAACGTTCCTTTGATCATTTCTTGAACAAAAATAACACCTTCCAATTTATCTAGAACAATTCTTTTATTAGAATTGTTCGCTATCAAAGTAAAAGTTTCATCCAGACTGGTTAAAAAAATCTTTCCATTAAAATTAACCTTGTCTTTTGCTTCCGTAATAGCTGCATAAATATTATTGTGACTTATAGTATTGTTGTCACGATTAAAATTTGTTGAAGAGCATTTGAGATTATAATCTGCAAATACTATGCTGGAGTTAATTGAGCTAAGTAAGATGCTTAATAAGAAAATTAGAAAGAATCGAGACATACACAAACCTAAACAAGGTTATTACTTTTGTACATTGGTTACTGGTGGGTTATGTAGATAACTTATTTTAGTATTGTTATGTGGCCCATTTTTCTTTTATCTTTAACTTCTTTTTTAAGATAATCGAAGAAATGCTCATTGGCACCAAAGCTCTTGCCGCGATAGTTATTGATTTCATCACCTATAATATTCATCATTTGTGCATCCGATTTTTTTTTAAGTTCTATTTTCTCTAAATTGCAGACGGCTCTAACATGATTTTCAAATTGACTAACGTTAAAAGCGCTAATGGTTAAATGTCCAGAGTTGTGAACTCTTGGTGCAATTTCATTAACATACAAATTGTTATCTTTATCTATAAAAAATTCTACACACATTGTCCCAACATATTTTAGCTTTTCAGCAATCGTTTTTGCAATATCCTGAGCCTTGTTAAATAAATCTTCTGAAATATTTGCCGGTATAGTCGATGTGTTTAATATTTGTTCTTTATGAACATTTTCTATTGGTTCAAAAATTGACAAATCTCCATTTTGATATCTGGTAATGATAATAGAGATTTCTTGCTTAAGATTGATAAATTTTTCCAGTATATAATCGTCAGTAAAACACCAGTCCTCCTTAACATCCTGCATGGTTTGAATGACAAATTGTCCTTTGCCATCGTATCCCAGCATGCATGTTTTTAAAATTCCCGGCAACAAGTCTTTATTTTTCTCCACGTCATTTTTTGATTTGATAAAAGCATAAGATGTAGTGGCAATACCCAATGTTTTAAGAAAATTTTTCTCAGAAAATCTATTTTGAACTATTTTGTTTATTCTGGGATTGGGATGCACTTGTTGAATGTTCGATATCTTTTCCAATATTTCAAAAGGTATATTTTCAAATTCAAAGGTAATAAAATCACAAGAACGAGCAAATTGCTCTATATTTTCTGTATTGCTATACTCTGAGTATATAAATTCATCACAAAAATTTAGAGCAGGGGCCTGCTTATCGTCGGTAAGTATTGTAGTTTTTATATCTAGATTTTTGGCTGCCTGGCAAAGCATGCTGCCTAATTGGCCACCACCAATAATTCCCAACATTGGCTTTGTGCTACTCATTTATTAATTGGGTTTTTTTTTAACAGAATTAGTTTGCTTATTTCTCCAGCGAGTCAAATTTGTTTTAATTTTTGCATTACTAAGTGCAATAATTGATGCGGCCATAATTCCAGCGTTAATAGCTCCATCCTTTCCTATGGCAACAGTGCCAACAGGAATTCCTTTCGGCATTTGTACAATGGACAATAAACTATCTAGGCCTTTTAATTTTTTACTTTCGATCGGAACGCCAATTACTGGAAGAGTGCTCATGGACGCTATCATGCCCGGTAGGTGAGCGGAGCCACCTGCACCTGCTACAATAACTGAATAATTTTCTATCTCAGCAGTTTTTGCAAAATTATACATACGGTCAGGAGTTCTGTGAGCAGAAATAATTTTAGCATCAAATTTTACTTGAAGTTTTTTTAGAGTATCGGCGCACCATTTCATAGTTGGCCAATCAGATTTGCTACCCATAACAATAGCCACTTTTTGAATCTTATTATTTGTTTTTTTTTTCACTAGAAAAATTTCTTATTCAGCAGGATTGGCTTGTTTTGCTTTTTCTTTTTTCTTTTCTTTTTCAAGTCGCTCTTGCTTCTTCTTTGCTCTTTCAATAGCCTTGATAAGATCAGTTTGAGTACATAAGTTAGCTGCAACAGGATCTTTGGGAGAAATGTTAGACATGTTCCAATGTTTTCTAGTTCGTATACCAACAACAGTATTTTTAGTAGTGCCAACTAATTTGCAAATTTGGCTATCTGCTAATTGAGGGTAATTTTTAGTTAACCATGCAATAGCATTAGGACGATCTTCTCTTTTAGAAATAGGAGTATATTTTGTTCCCACCATTTTTTTAACTTCGATCTCCGTATTTTTTTTATTCATCTGCAAAAGTCTAGATGGATCTTCCGAAGATAACTGAATTTCTTCTCTTGTGAGCTGGTTTGATAGAATTGGATTGTATGCTTTAATTCCTACAGCAACATCTCCGTCCGCTATTCCTTTAACCTCAAGTTCGTGTAAACCACAGAAATCTGCAATTTGTTTGAATGTTAAGGTAGTATTGTCAATTAACCAAACAGCTGTCGCTTTTGGCATTAATGGTTGATTCATAAAAAATTATGCCTTTTGTAAATTTGCAAATCGCTTATTAAATTTACTCACTCTTCCTTTGTCCTGAAGTTTTTGAGTAACACCTGTCCAAGCAGGATGTGATTTTGGATCGATATCTAGTTTCATCACGTCACCTTCTTTGCCCCATGTTGACATAGTTTCAAATTCAGTACCATCAGTCATTTGCACTGTAATTTTGTGTGAGTTTGGGTGAACGCTTTTTTTCATAATAAGATGGCTTTTATAGCAAATAAGCGAAAATAAACAAGAAACTATAACAATTCTTTATTATAGGGTTTTCTGCTGTTTGTCGTTCATAAAAAAATAAAAAGAGGCCAAAATTAACAAGAAAACAACATCAAAATAAAAGTGATAATTCTTTCCCAGGTGCAAAAACATCAGTCCAGCCAAAGGTTGACCAAGAAATCTTGCAGCTGCCTGAGAAGAGTAGGCCGTACCCAAAGAGAGTCCTTTAAGTTTAGGGGGGGAATTTTTAGATATTAGGCTATTCAAGCATGGGTTGGTAACGCCAATTCCGTAACATAAAAATATTATAGCTACAGGCATAAGATACATACTTGAAAAAGGAATGATAAAAAATCCTAGTATTAAAGATGCGTAACCACTTTTGATAAGCTGTTTTTCATTGTAATATTTTAGCAATATTCTTAACAAACCACCCTGAACTAGAATTTGGGTTAAACCAGCAAGTAACATGACAAAGCCAATTTCTTTTGGACCCCAGACAAATGTTTCCTTACCCCAGATTGCAATAGTTCCTTCCATTCCAGAGAAAGTTAAATGAATGCAAAATATAAGTATAAAAAAAGAAAAAAGACTTTTGTTAGCAACAATTTTAAATTGCGATTTAAATCGTTCTATGGAATATTTAATTTTATAGTCTTTCTTTTCTTTTAAGCTTTCGTCCAAAAAGAAGAAAACATAAAGAAGATTGATTAAATTAATAACGCAGGCAAACCATGCAACATTACTCAAAGAATCGAATGTAAAATTAGATCCGGCAATCAAGCCTCCAATTAATGGTCCTATAGTAAAGCCCAAACCAAAAGCAACACCAAACATGCCCATTCCCTTAGCTCTATTTTTTTCATCGGTGATATCGGCTATATAAGCAGTTCCTACAGACACATTGGTTTTAAATAGTCCGGCTATTACTCTTGATATAAAAATAACCAATAAAGACCCACTCAATGCTAGAATTGTATTGGCAATTAATTCTGCAACACAGTTCATTATTAAAAGAGGTTTTCTTCCTAACTTATCAGAGAGTCCACCCCAGAATGGAGATACAAAAAATTGAAAAAAAGAAAAGGAGCCAAAAGCTAAAGTGATAATAAATATATCCCCTCCATAATTATGAATTAAAAAAGGAAGGGTAGAAATTAGTATTCCACTAAATGCAACCACATCTAGGAATAGAAAAAAAACAAACTTTATCATTTAACAGAGGATAAAATTTTTACCGTCTCTGAATCAAGTCTTGAGTTTGTCGCTAGTATCTCTTTATTCTTTAGATCAAATGTTTTTCCTTTAAAATCAGTAATAGTTCCACCCGCCTCTTTAACAATAATAATTCCCGCAGCGATATCCCAGTATTTTAAATTTTTATGCCAAAACATCTCAGCTCTTCCAGCAGCTATATATGCCAAATCCAAGGCCGCACTTCCCAACTTTCTTACTTGGTGAAAATGACTGCACATAGCCATATATTCATTATGAAAACTTTGCTTATTCTCTTCTGCAAAAGAGGGACCACCCGTTAAGGCAATAGAGTCGGTAATAATATTTCTAGAAGAAACTCGGATTCTGCTATTGTTTAAATAAGCACCTCTTCCTTTTTCAGCATAGAACATTTCATTTTTAATTGGATCAAAAATAATTCCCGCTATCATTTCTCCGCTTTTTTCTAAACCGATAGAAATGGCAAAGTGAGGAATTCCATGCATAAAATTAGCTGTTCCATCAATAGGATCAATGATCCAGGTAAATTCACTTTTCTTTTCTTTTGTAGTTCCGCCTTCTTCAGCTAAAAAATTATAGCCTGGTCTTGCTCTCCCTAATTCTTCGATAATAATTTCTTCTACTTTCTGATCTGTCTTGGTAACAAAATCACCAGGGCCTTTTTTGGATACTTGAAGTTTTTCAATTTCTCCAAAATCACGAATAATAACTTTGGAAGCCTTGCTACATACTTTTTCTAAAATATTTATCTCAGAGGATAATAAAGGCATTTAATTTACCTTCTTCACATATTCGCGAGTCTCAGAATCGATAACAATCATATCGCCCTGATTGATAAATGGAGGAACTAGAATTTTAATATTATTTTTAATTACTGCTGGCTTATAAGAGCTAGAAGCTGTTTGACCCTTTACTACCGCATCCGTTTCTACAACTTCAAACTCTAGATTTTTAGGCAAGGTAACCTTTAAAGGCTTCTCATCATAAAATTCTATAACCACATCTAAATTTTCTGTCATTAAGTACTCATCATCTCCAACCAAGTCTTTAGAGATAGTAATTTGCTCGTAGTCTTTCGTGTCCATAAAAAATAAATTTTGTTCATCACTATAAAGAAATTGATAGTTACGCTCATCAAGAGATGCTTTTTCTACAGTTTCGTCAGATCTAAATCGTTCATTTAACTTTGTTCCTTTGGTAATGCTTTTTAATTCTACCTGATTAAATGCCCCACCTTTTCCAGGTTTCACATGTTGCGCTTTAAGACAAAGCCACAAATCTTTCTCGTGCTCTATGATGGTACCTGGCTTGATTTCGATTGCTGTAATTTTCATATCGCTGGGTAATACACCCTTTTTGATTTGAAATAAATTACTTTAATTTTTGCAAGGCTTGTATCGGGTTGTATTGCTTATTTTTCCATACAAATCCGGAGCAAGCTATGTAGTTAGCCCCATTATCCAGTAAGGTTTTGTAGTTTTTTTCATTAATCCCCCCTATGGCAACTACTGGTTTTTTAATTTTATTGCCTGCCCACCTTAATAGAGAGGGGGTTGCCCTAAACTTGGTTTTTTTAGTGGTGGTTTTAAAAAATGATCCAAAGGCAATATAAGATGCTCCATTCTTAACAGCCTGCAGGGCAAGCTGTTTAGAGTTATGGCATGTGGCACCAATAATCTTTAGTTGTTTAAATTTTGTTTTTACAAATTGCAATTGAGGATCACTCTGCCCAAGGTGGCAACCATCACATTGTAATAATACTGCAATATCTGGAAAATCATTAATAATAATTTTTGTTTTTTTTCCAACAATTTTTTTTATTTTTTTTACTTCTCCAATAAGTTTTGTTCTAGATATTTTTTTTAAACGTATTTGCAAAAAAGCAATCCGGTTTAATTTTAGTAATTTTGGAAGAAAATAATAAAATGATTTATCTAATGTATTGGGAGTAATGAGGTAAATATTTTTCTTAGCCAAACTAAGCTGCTACTTCTTTATCGCTACTCCATTTGCCTGTGGCTGCAAGACTATTCATCAGCGCTCTTTGATCAAATACAGATTGAGTAGCTGCCTTATCCTGAATATTTTGTGCCCATTGTTTTAGTGCACTTTGTTGCAAGGCTCTTCCATAGGAAAAAGTAAATATAAATTTAGTAGTATTGATTTTGTTAATTTCGTTTAAATTTTTGGTAGCCTCTATTTCGCTTTGACCACCAGAAAGAAAAGCAATTCCAGGAACTTCTTCTGGAACATTGTTTTTTAAACACTCTAAAGTTTTAGCAGCAACTTCCGATGGCTCGTTTGTAGTTCCAGATTCCGATCCATTTAAAATCATATTTGGTTTTAAAACAATTCCTCTAAGATTCACTTTTGCATTTTTTAACTGAAGAAAGCATTCTTGCAAAACTTCAGAAGTGGCATCGTAACATCTATTCATGTCATGACTTCCATCCATCAAAACTTCTGGCTCAACAATGGGAACCATGTTTGCTTCTTGAACAAGTGCGGCATATGCAGCCAATGAACGAGCATTTTCTAGTATGGCAGCTTTGCTAGGAAAATTTTTTGATATTTTGTAAACGCCTCTCCATTTTGTAAATCGTGCACCCAAGTCGTAGTATTCTTTTAGTCGTTCTTTTAGTCCATTTAATCCTTCCGTCATCAGCTCGTCAGGAGATCCAGCTAATGGTTTGGTTCCAGCATCCACTTTAATTCCTGGCAATATGTTTTGTTTATTTAAAAGTTCGACAACAGAAGTTCCATTGCTAGACATCTGTCTAAGAGTTTCGTCATATAAAATTACCCCACTAATATAAGAGCTGGCTTTTTTTGAAGAGAAAAGTGTTTCTCTGAAATTTAATCTATTTTCTTGAGTAGATGGCACTTTTACAGCATCTAGTCTTTTAGTCATAGTTCCTGTGCTCTCATCTGCAGCGAGAATGCCTTTTCCATTAGCAAGCATTTGTAGGGCGATTTTTTCAATACTCATGTAACTAAGCTATATTAATTTAATTTTTAATTTCAAGAACTTTTAGTCCGGGAAGCGTTTTCCCCTCCAACCACTCTAGAAATGCCCCACCAGCTGTGGATATGTAGGTGAAGTCATTTTCTTTTTTAGATTTTTTGATAGCAGCAAAAGTATCGCCACCACCCGCAATAGAAATTAATTTTCCCTGCTGAGTTAATTCAGAAATGGCGATTGATATTTCGTTTGTGCCGTTTGCAAAATTATCTTTTTCAAAAAAGCCAAATGGGCCATTCCAAAAAACAGTTTTAGACTTCTTTAATATATTTAGAATATTGCTGGTTGTTTCTTTTCCGATATCCAGAATCATATCGTCATCTTCAATTTGATCTAAGGACTTGTTCTCTCCCTTATCTCCAAAAGTTTTTGCAGTAACCACGTCCGTGGGCAAAATTAATTCACATTTGTTTTTAATTGCTTCGTTTATTATGTTTTCTACGGTGGTATCTATATGGTCTTCTATTTTAGATTTTCCCACTTTGTATTTTTTGTATTGAAGAAAATTGTTGGCCATCGCTCCACCAATAACCATAAAGTTTACTTTTGGTAGAAGATTAGTAATCAAATCTATTTTGGTAGAAATTTTAGATCCTCCTATTAAGCAAGCAATAGGCTTTTGCGTATCGGAAATAACAGAATCTAATGCAATAAGCTCTTCCTGAATGGTTTCACCAGCATAGGAATCTGCATATTTTGTAATACCATGAATAGAAGCATGCTGCCTGTGAGAGCAGGAAAATGCCTCATTAATATATATATCACAAAGATCAGCCAGGGTTTTGGAAAAATGATCACTATTTTTTTCTTCTCCAGAATCAAAGCGTAAATTTTCTAATAAAAATAGTTTTTTATTTTTGCTTATTTCTTCAGTGATATTTTTTTTAAAATCTTCTTTGATAAAAGAAATGTCCTGTCCTATAATTTTTTCAGCAGCAATTTTAATGGGGGCTAGTGAAAAACCATCCTTGCCCTTTACTTGCGGTCTTCCCAAGTGTGAGCATAGCACCACAATAGCTTCTCTATGTAGTAGATTTGTTATGATGTGTTTAACCTTTGTGATTTTGGTAGAATCTGAGACCACCTGGTTTTGAAGGGGAACGTTAAAGTCTACCCTTAGCAATATTTTTAGATTTTTAATGTCTTTATTTTTATCTAGAAGTCTTAGCTGCTGCATTACTCTTTAATTATTTCTTTAAAAATAAGGCAAGATCAACCATTCGATTAGAAAAACCCCATTCATTATCGTACCAGGCAAATACCGTTGCAATTTTTCCGTCTACAACTTTAGTTAACAAAGTATCCACTATAGATGATCTTGGATCGTGGTTAAAATCGGAAGAAACCAGAGGCTGGTCGCTAATTCCCAGTACATTTTTCAAGTAAGTTTTGCTGGCTTTTTCTAAGGCTGAATTGATTAATCTTTCATCTATTTTCTTTTTAGCAGTAAACGAAAGCTGAACTAAAGAAACATTAGGCGTGGGTACTCTGATAGATATTCCATCTATCTTATTTTTGAGATTTGGCAAAATCAAACCCAAAGAAGTTGCGGCACCCGTGCTTGTTGGTATCATAGAGTTAGGAGCACTTCGGGCTCTACGTAAATCTTTGTGAGAGTTATCCAGTAATCTTTGATCGCTAGTGTAGGAGTGAATTGTAGTCATGTAACCTCTCTCTATGGAGAAGTGCTTGTCCATGACATATGCCAATGGAGCTAAACAATTCGTTGTACAGGAAGCAACGGAGATAATTTTATCTTTAGAAGATATTTTTTTCTCATTCACCCCATAAACAATGGTTTGGTCTGCATTTTTACAAGGTGCGGAAACCAATACTCTTTTCGCTCCAGCCAATAAATGTTTGCTAGATTGCTCTTTAGAATTAAATTTACCAGTACACTCAAAAACAATATCAACACCCAGTTTTTTCCAAGGCAAATTTTCAGGATCGCTTTCGTGAAAACATAAAATATTTTGACCAGCTACCTTGATGCTTTTCTTATCAAATTGTACAGGCATATTTAAATTTCCATGAAGGGTGTCTTTTTCTAACAAGAAAGCACTAGTGCCAGTATCAGCTCTATTATTGATGGCTACAACTTTGATAGACTTGATTTTATTTTCAATAATAGATCGGAGAACCATTCTTCCAATTCTTCCAAAACCATTAATTGCTACTTTAATCATTATTTCTTTAAAATTTCTTTTGCTTGTTTAATTATATTATTACTAGTTAATTTAAAATGTTCATATATTTTTTTGTAGGGAGCACTTTTTCCAAAAGTATCAATACCTAGCTCTCTTCCTTGATTTCCTGTGTATTTTTTCCATCCCATTGTCGATGCCGCTTCAATAGAAATTTTAGCAACTGTCTCATGGAGAATACTGTTTTTATAAGAATCGCTTTGACCATCAAATAATTCTTGGCAAGGCATAGATATCACTTTGCAGTGAATATTCTTTTTTGCCAATCCTTGACTTGCTTCTACTGCCAATTCCACTTCTGAACCTGTGGCAATAATAGTTAAATCTATTTTGGAATTGGTTCGAAGAATTTCGTAAGCACCGTATGCGCATTTATTTTCTTTACTAAATTCTTTTCTTGTCGGAATTAAATTTTGTCTAGTAAGAGATAGAACGCTCGGAGTTTTTTTTTGTTGAAGGGCAAGCTCCCAGCATTCAATAGTTTCCGTGGTATCAGCTGGCCTAAACACATTTAGATTGGGTATAGCTCTTAAGCCAGCAAGCTGCTCAATAGGCTGGTGGGTTGGTCCATCTTCTCCAAGACCAATAGAATCGTGGGTCATAACATAGACCACTCTTTGCTTCATTAAAGCAGACAACCTAATGGATGGTTTGCAATAATCGCTGAAAATTAAAAAAGTACCGCCGTACGGAATTAGATTATCGTGCAAAGCAATACCGTTCATGATCGCGCACATTGCGTGCTCTCTTACACCATAATGAATATAGCTTCCTGAAAAATCACCAGGTTTAATAATTTTTTGACTTTTGGTTTTGGTGTTATTGGACCCAGCCAGATCTGCAGACCCACCTATGAGCTCCGGTATTTCCGCAGTTAATAAAGTCAAAATATCTTCAGAAGATTTTCTCGTAGCAGTAGGTTTCGCATCTTTGATAGCAGCTGTTTTTGCATTAGAAAAAATTTTATCAAATAATTTTGAATCACTATTGGACAATTTTTTTATTTTGTTATTTGCCTTTTGTTGCCAACGCTTTCTTTCCTTAGCACCTTTTGCACCAATGGCTCTCCATTCATTTAATATTTCTTGTGGTATCTTAAATGGCCCATACTTCCATTTTAATTTTTTTCTTACTAAATTTATCTCCTCATCTCCAAGAGGACTGCCGTGAGCAGAAGATTTTCCTGATTTATTGGGAGAGCCAAATCCAATTACAGTCTTGCAAGATATGACCGTTGGTTTTTTTGCATTTTGACATTTTTTTATAGCTTTAAATATTTGCTTTTCATTGTGACCATTAATGTCAATATAATCCCACCCATAAGCCTCAAATCTTTTTTTATAGTTATCAGAAACGGCAAGACTTGTCGGTCCATCGATAGATATGGAATTGTTGTCAAAAAACATTATTAAATTTTTAAGCTTTAAATGACCAGCCAAGCTTAAAGCTTCATGACTTATTCCTTCCATGAAACAACCATCTCCTGCAATCACATATGTTTTGTGATCGTACACATCTTTTCCTTTTTTTGATTTTAAAATTTCTTCTGAAATAGCAAAACCAACCGCATTGGCAACACCTTGACCCAAGGGTCCTGTGGTTGTTTCAATTCCAGTTCCTTTTTCATACTCAGGATGTCCTGCACAAATAGAATCTAGTTGTCTAAATTTCTTAATGTCTTCTAATGAGATACTTTTATATCCGGTTAAATATAAAAGTGAGTATAGAAGCATAGATCCATGTCCCGCTGACAAAACGAATCGATCTCGATTAATCCACTCAGGATTAGTAGGATCAAATTTTAAAAAGTTTTTAAAAAGAACCGCACATACATCGGCCATTCCCATGGGCATTCCCGGATGTCCTGAATTTGCTTTTTGCACTGCATCTATTGATAAAAAACGGATTGCATTTGCTAGATCGGAGTGTGTAACTTTTTTCATTAAAACTCTTCAGACTTTGGTTGTCGAAATTAATAATACTTTGTTGTATAAATAAAAAGATAAATAAACAGATATTAAAACTGATGAATAAACTAAAAGACAAGGAAGAACACTTATTTAGTTCGTTATCCAGATTAGATTCAATTACTGATTTAGTTCAAAATTCTAAAAAAAAGATTATAGATCTTGAGCAATTAAAAGAATACCTGGAGCAGGAAAAAACAAGTCTTCGACAAAAGTTATCCACACTGGAAAATGAAAATATCTCCTTAAAAGAAAATTTACAGACCCTTCACGAAAGAATTAACTTAGAAGACCAATCCTCTGCCAATTTAAAAAGTAGAATCGAGGAAATTGAAAGCAACAATACAAAATTAAAAAATGAAATATCTGATATGGAGCGTGAACTAGAAGTGTCCAAGTACCAACTGGCGGAAGCGGAAGAGAAAAAAGAAGCGGTTGTGAAAAAAATTGATGAGCTTAGTCAAGAAACGGATGAAATGTTGGATGGTCAAAAATGGTAAATGTAAACGTACGATTTAATAGCAGGGATTATCTATTGGCTTGCGAAGACGGTCAAGAACAAGAATTGGAAAAACTTACCAATGAATTAAATAAAAAATACGAACAATTAAAATCAGACCTTGGTAATCTTGGTGAGGGGAAATTGTTATTAATTACAGCAATTCAAATAGTGGATGAAGTCTATACCTTAAAGGCATCTTTGGAAAAATTTAAAAACCACAATAAAGAACTGGAAGTAAAATTTAAAGAAATTAAAGATTTATCCATACAATATAAAAACGATCGAGACAGGGAAGTGAGAAATTTAAATGAAGAGCTGGCCAATCTTAAAGCAATGATTTCACAAAATGAAAATAGTTATTCAGAGGTATTAACTAAGGTTAACGATTCAATTAACAATTTTTTATCCAAAGCTAATTAGCTTTAATGAAACAGGAGCTTCGAAGAAAATTTATTAAATTACGTAGTAAAAAATATTTTGAACTTACGGAATCTCAAGTAAGTATTGCTGTTTCTTTTCTATCCTCAATTATTAAGAGTCACAAAATAAAAACCATAGGAGCTTATCAGCCCATTAACCACGAGCTGAATATCAATCCGGTATTACAAATTTTAAAAAAAAAATGCATCATTGCTTTGCCCGTAGTTTTAAAAAATAACAAAATGGAATTTAGAACTTGGAATGAACACGAGCCTCTCTATGTAAATAAGTTTGGAATATTAGAGCCATCATTAAAAAATAAAAAAATTGTACCGCAATTATTTTTGACACCGCTGCTCGCATACGATTTGAAGTTTAACCGCTTGGGTTATGGCAGAGGTTACTACGATAGATATCTTTCTAAAAATAAAAATTATTTAACTTATGGGGTAGCTTTTTCTTTTCAACAAACAAAAGCAATCCCTATTAATAAAGATGATGTTGCTTTAAAAGGCATTATCACAGAAGAGGGTAGTATTTTAAAAAAATGAATTTTTTGTTTTTAGGCGACATCATGGGCAGAGCCGGAAGAAATGTGGTTATTCAAAAACTGCCAGACATTATCAAGTCTCACAAAATAGATTTTGTTATCGCCAATGGAGAAAATTCTGCAGGTGGCTACGGAATTACTCAAGCTATTTGCGAAGAGCTTTTTGCAGTTGGTGTGGATGTGATTACTTCTGGAAATCATATTTGGGACCAAAAAGAAACTATGGATTTTATCCGAAAAGAAAAAAGATTATTGAGACCGTGGAACTTTGGAGAAGGAACTCCAGGAAGTGGTTTTGAAATTTATGAAAAAAATAATTTTAAAATTGGAGTGATGAATCTAATGGGAAATGTGTATATGAAAAAAACAGATCCAGTCTTCCCCTTCATTGAAGAAAGAATCAAAAATATCAAATTAAAGAAAGATCTCGATTTTTTATTTGTAGATATTCACGCCGAAATCACCAGTGAAAAACAAGCTATGGGCTATTTTTTAGATGGTAAGGCGACCTTAGTAGTTGGAACCCATACGCACATACCAACATTAGATTTTAGAATATTAGAACACGGCACGGCCTATCAAACAGACGCTGGAATGTGCGGTGATTATAACTCCATTATAGGAATGGATAGCGACAAAGCATTAAAGCGTTTTTTTACCGAAGAAAGAACAGAAAGACTCACCCCAGCAAATGGAGAGGGTACAATCACAGGAGTATGTGTGGCGGGAGATGTTAATACGGGACTGGCTAAAGAAATAGAACCTATTATTATTGGCGGATGTTTAACAAAAAAATTTAAATAATATGGCAGGTCATTCGCATTGGGCGGGCATTAAGCACAAAAAAGGAAAAGCAGACAAGCAGCGCTCCAAACTATTTTCTAAATTGAGTAGAGAGATCACCGTTTCAGCAAAGCTAGGATTGCCAGATGCCGATTTCAATCCAAGACTGAGATCAGCAGTTCTGGCAGCGCGAGAAGCTAATATGCCAAAGGACAATATTTTAAGAGCCATTAAAAAATCGCAAGGTCCCAATGAAGATTCCAATTATGAAAAAAGTCAGTATGAAGGTTTTGGTCCTGGGGGCGTAGCATTCATTATAGAAGCGCTAACAGACAACAAAAACAGAACAGTTACTAATTTACGTATCTTGTTTGAAAAAAGCGATTCTTCTTTAGGAGTGGAAGGATCAGTATCTTATCAATTTGAAGAAGTAGGGCAAATTAAAATTAAAAAAGAACTAATCTCAGAAGAAGAAATATTTGCACAAGCTTTAGAGGCAGGAGTGGAAGATTGCGTTAGCGGCGAGGAGTACCATGAAATTTTTTGTAAAAAAGAAAATTTTAATGAAGTGAGAACTTCTATAGAAAAAAAAATAAAAGATTTAAGTTTTGCGGGAATTATTTGGAAACCTAAAAATATAGTTTCTATCAACAAAGAAACATTTGAAAAAATTATTGATTTCATTGATTTGCTGGAAGATGATGAGGATGTTCAGAATGTTTACGCCAATTTTGATGTAGATGAAAAAATCCTAAAGGAGATGCAAGGTTGATCGTATTTGGAATAGATCCCGGTGTCAGTGGGGCAATCAGTGTGTTTGAAGATAAAAAAATTGTTAGCTTTTTTGACATGCCGACTATGATTGAGGGTAAAAAAAACAAGAGACAGGTGAATGCGGCGCAATTAGCTCATGAAATAAAATCTCGAATGCTAAACAGAGAACAAACCTCTGTCATTATCGAGCAGGTAAGTGCGATGCCTGGTCAAGGAGTAACAAGCATGTTTAACTTTGGACAGTCTTTTGGAGTTATTAAGGGAATATGTTCTGCACTGGGAATTGCTATTTATTTTATTCGACCAGTAAAATGGAAAAAGCATTTTAATTTAATAGGATCTGAAAAAGATGCTAGCAGAACTAAGGTGATAGAAATGTTTCCTGATTTATCTCCGCAGTTAACTAAAAAAAAAGATTCTAATAAATCGGACGCTATTTTAATCGGTAAATATTTTGTTGATCATTATTCTAACGAGAGTTTTCATGGCTAAACAATTTGAGCTAAACATAAGAGTTTATTACGAAGACACAGATGCGGGCGGCATTGTCTATTACGCTAACTACTTAAAGCATTTAGAGCGAGCAAGAACAGAAATGATTTATAGTCTTGGCTTGAAGCACAAAATATTAGATGAAAAATACGGATTTCAAATAGTGGTATCCCACTGTGATATTGCTTTTAAAAAATCAGCCCATTTCGAGGATCATTTAACTGTTGTCACAGAGTTAAAAAGCTTATCACCCGTGAAACTAGTGATGAATCAAAAAGTATATAAAGTAGATTGTTGGACAGTTAAGAAAGAAGAGGAGCTTTTAGTCGAGGCAACAATTACTTTAGCATGCGTGAATAAGCTAGGTAGGCCTGAAAAAATGCACCCAGAGGCTACGGAGTTGTTCAAAAGTTGCCTTTAATAACGAACCTATGTAGTTCTAAAATGAACAAATTAATGACAACATTCAAAGCTACTAAATAATTATGGATCCAGTCACAGCAACAGCAGCATCAAGTTTGGGAACTACTGATTTTTCAATCTTCACACTTTTTATGCGTGCAGATTTAGTAGTGAAGTTTGTAATACTTTCTTTAATAGCAGCCTCTATTTTTTCTTGGGCGCTCATTATTGATAAATTTAAAATTTTCAAAAAATTATTTAAAGAAACAGAATTAATAGAAGATCAGTTCTGGTCTTCCAGATCAGCCACTGAATTTTATAAAAAAACAGAAGGCGAATCTGAAAATCCTTTAATCGTAGTTTTTAGAGCCGGAATGGAATGCGCTCAAGATGCCAAGAGTAAAGGACAGTTAATTGAAAGAACTAAAAGAGTAATGGATGTTGCCATTGATAAAGAAGTAGAAAAATATGAAAAGAATTTAACTTTTCTTGCAACAGTAGGTTCGGTGGCTCCGTTTATAGGTTTGTTTGGAACGGTATGGGGAATTATGAATTCTTTCCAATCTATCGCCATTTCAAGAAACACTAGCTTGGCAATTGTGGCGCCTGGAATTGCCGAGGCTTTATTTGCTACAGCGCTTGGTCTACTTGCAGCGATCCCTGCAGTTGTTGCTTACAATAAGTTTTCAAGCGACTCTAGAAAATATACCCAAAAATTAGAAAATTTTACACAGAGCTTTTTAACAATCATTTAAATGGCATTTCGTTTTTCAAAATCTAACTCTCGCTCGAGATCTTTGATAAGCGATATTAACGTAACGCCATTTGTTGATGTAATGTTAGTGCTGTTAATTGTATTTATGGTGACAGCTCCGATGTTAACAGTAGGAGTTCCGGTTAACTTACCAAACAGTGATGCAGATTCTTTGCCAGATGATAAAGAGCCATTAACTTTGTCGATTAATTCCAAAGGAGAAATTTTTATTCAAGATGCTAAAATTGGATTTAGCGAACTAGTTCCTAAATTATTAGCAATTTCTAAAAATAGAACCGACACAAGAATTTATGTGCGAGGAGATAAAAATATTAACTACGGAAGAGTCATGGAGATCATGGGCAAACTGTCAGGATCTGGATTTTCTAAAGTAGCTCTTATTTCCGAAACAAGAAGGTAGCCAATGTATAAAAGTGTTTCGCTGTCCGTCCTTTTCCACGTAGTCTTTGTTATTGCAACGATTGTTTCTTTGCCTTTTGTAAAAAAAGAACCCATTACCGCTCAGCAGTTAATTGCCATTGATATCATTCAAATTTCTGAAAAAACTCAACTTCCATTTGCTCCCAAGGCAAGAGAAATTATTGAAAAAATAAAAAAAGAAAAAGAAAAACGTGTAGTTACTAAACAGGCGCCACCCAAAATAACTCCGAAAGAAAAACCAAAAGCCATTCCACTTCCAGATAAATTGAAAATCAAAAGCGAAGAGGAAAAGAAAAAGCAAAACCCAGAAGAGATAAAAGAGCTTAATAGGCAGTCTTCTGAATTTGAAAAAAAAGAGTTGTTTGATCCCAACAAAATATCGGCTCTTATCGACAAATCTAAGGAAGAAACCGCAGAAATTCAAAAAAAACAAAGTCTGGAATTAACCCAAAATCAAGACAGCTCCGTTGATCTCAACAAAGGAATTACCTTGAGTCAGGAAGACGCCATCAAAGCACAAATTTATAAATGCTGGAACATTCCTTTAGGACTTCCTTTTGATCAAAATTTGCTTGTAAGAATTAGATTAACATTAAGACCCAATGGCTCCATCACATCTTCGGAAATATTAGACCATGCAAGAATGAATCAGCCAGGCCAAGGATTTTACAAAGTGTTAGCGGAAAGTGCTTTGCGAGCAGTGAAGTTGTGCGATCCTTTAAAGATGCCAACCACAGGATATGAAAAATGGAAAGATCTCCAACTTAATTTTGATGCAAAGGAAATGTTAAAAGGATAAACATAAAAACATGAAAAAATTTTATTTAACTTTTTTTTCAATTCTCTTTTTTACACAAGCGAGTTTTGCCCTAGTAAAAATTGATATTACCAGAGGTAATCTCGAGCCCTTACCGGCGGCTATATCTAAATTTTACATGGAAGATCCTTCTAAATTTTCAGCTGAACTTAAAGCATTAAAACTAGAAAAAAAAATACCAGAATTAATTTCTAACAATCTAAAGAGATCTGGTCTTTTTCACATTATTGATCCAAAGTCTTACATCCAGTCACCTAATATTGCTCATGTTAAGCCAACTTTTCAAGATTGGGCTTTAATCAAAGCGCAGATTATGGTTTCGGGAAAATTGGTTATTGATAGTAAAAAAAGATTACGAGTAGAATTTAGACTTTGGGATGTTATTGCTGGAAAAGAAATCGAAGGCTTGGCATTATTCGCAACACCCAGTAGCTGGAGAAGAATTTCTCATATTATCTCCGATAAAATTTATGAACGAATGACTGGTGAGCTTGGTTATTTTGATACGAGAATTATTTATGTTGCCGAAACAGGATCAAAAACCCAAAGAGTTAAAAGACTGGCCATCATGGATCAGGATGGCGCTAACAATAAGTACCTAACTTTAGGTAATGAGCTGGTGTTAACACCAAGGTTTAATCCAACCGCTCAAATGATTACTTACATGTCTTACTTTAAAAATTTACCAAGAGTATATTTGCTCAACATAGAAACGGGTATGCAAGAAGTGGTGGGAGACTTTCCTGGCATGACATTTGCTCCTAGATTTTCTCCTGACGGAAAAAAAATCATCATGAGTTTTGCAAAAGATGGAAACTCTGACATTTATTCCATGGATGTAGCCACGAGAGTAGTAGAGCAGTTAACTACGCATCCATCTATTGACACATCTCCATCTTATTCTTTTGATGGAAAATATATTACTTTTAATTCTGACCGAAGCGGTGCACAACAAATCTATGTAATGAGAAGCGATGGCTCCAATGCTAAACGAATATCATTTGGGGAAGGCTTGTACGGAACGCCCGTCTGGTCTCCCAGAGGAGACTTGATTGCTTTTACTAAAATTTATAAAGGAAGTTTTTATATTGGAGTAATGAGAAGCGATGGTTCGGGAGAAAGACTGCTAACACAGAATTATTATCAAGAAGCTCCTTCCTGGTCACCTAATGGAAGAGTGCTTATTTTTTATAGAGAGACCAAATCCGGAAAATCAGAAATTGGTGGCAGTTCTTCATTATGGTCCATAGATTTGACCGGATACAATGAGCGAAAAATTAAAACTTTAACAGACGCATCAGATCCCGCATGGTCTGGCTTATTATCAAAATAACCCAATTTGGTGAATAATTAAGCATTTTATAGTTGCTAATAAAATCTGAATTATATAAAAACACAATATAAGTTTAATCATATTGTGAGAGGTAAATAATGTTAACAAAAAGTTTAAAAAATACTTTTTTAGTAATTGTTTTGGGAATTTTAATTTCAGCGTGTTCAACAACTGCAACTAAAACTACCAAGTCAACATCAGCAGGCGATGTCTATACTGGAACGGATACAGTACAATATTTAACAACAGGTGTTGCAGATAGAGTGTTCTTTGGAACAAACAGCAAAAATTTAACTTCTGCTGCAAAAGTAACTTTAGATAAGCAAGCAGCTTACATTAAGAGCAGCAAAATTTCTGTAGTGATCGAAGGTCATGCCGACGAACGAGGAACTAGAGAATATAACTTAGCTCTTGGTGAAAGACGTGCGAATGTAGTTAGAGATTATTTAATGTCTAAAGGGATTGCAAAATCTAGCATTAAAGTAATTAGCTATGGTAAAGAAAGACCTGCAAGCAAAGAGTCTTCTGCTCTAGCTTGGTCTCAAAACAGAAGATCAGTTACTGTTAAAAGCAAATAATTAATTTTTACAAATTTAAAGGCCCTGAATGATATTAATCTTCAGGGTCTTTTTTTTGCCTGAATTTATTGTAGTAATGTATTAACGACATGAAAAAAATATTTGTATTTCTATTTTTAAGCACTTTTTCTTTTGGTGTTTGTGCTGATGAGCAATTGGACAGGGTTCTTCAAGAGCTTCAAACATTAAGCAAGGATTTAAAAACTTTAGAAAAAGCTGTGTACAGCAAAAGTTTTTCTACTCAATCCACAGGATCTTCTGAAGGTGTTCCAGCTGCTTTAGAGGGAGCATTGACTAGGCAGCTAGTAAAGCTTTCTGAATTAGAAGAACAAATTCAAAAAATTACTGCAAGCAATGAAGAAACATTATTTAGTTTACAAAAAATATCTGAACGAGTTGAAAAAATACAAAGAGATACCGAATTAAGATTTAGTGAGCTTGGAAGTTCAAATGCACAATCATCCAAAGCTTCAGGGACGCAACAAACAAAACCTTCAAACATACAGCAGACAAATAATTCCAATCCACCAAAACAATTTCCAGGAACTGGAAAAATGCAGGACTTTGGAAAAGTGTTGGAACAGACAGAGACAACCAATTCACCAAGTAGAGACAAGCAAGAAATTAGATCGGTTAGCCCAGCACCAGTAGTAAAAACAACTCCAGTTGCCAAAGAGAAAATATTGCCCAAAGGAAATCCTAATGAGCAATATAAATTTGCTACCGACTTAATTAAAGTGGGTGATTATGAAAAAGCAGAAATAGCTTTAAAAGAATTTGTTAATACTCATCCTAGCAACCGACTTGCTGGAAGCGCACAATATTGGTATGCCGAAACTTATTACATCAGACAATTGTATCATGATGCAGCAGCAGCTTACTTGGATGGATATCAAAAATTTCCAAAAAGCGATAAAGCTCCACAAAATCTTCTTAAGCTTGGAATTACACTTGCCGAGCTTGGCGAGAAAGATCAGGGATGTTTAATGTTAGTTGGTGTGCCAAAACAATATCCTAAAGCCGACAAGTCTATTATTCAGAAAGCCAAATATGAAACTAAAAAGTTTAAATGCAAAACCTAGTAGCTTCTTACAAGACAAAATAGTTTCCGAAACGTATCTTCCCTTTGAGCAAATAGTAAAAAAAAATATTGGCACTAAAAAATTTGTGGCATGTATTTCTGGAGGAGCCGACAGTCTTGCGCTTGCTTATTGCTCTCAAAGATATTCAGAAGCTTACAAGAATAAAGTATTTTATTTAATAGTAGATCATAACATTAGAAAAAATAGTGCTAAGGAAGCACAATCAGTTAAGAAGAATTTATTAAAAATTTCTGCAAAGTTAAATATTTTAACTATCAAGGATACTATTTCAAAAAGCATTCAGAAAAATGCAAGAGATCACAGATACAAGCTATTAAGTAATTTTTGCAAAAAAAACAAAGTTTCTCATATGTTAACTGCACATCATTTGGATGACCAGATTGAAAATTTTTATATCAGGCTAAGTAGAGGAAGTGGTCTATATGGCCTTTCTTCTATGACGGTGAATGAGAAAAACAAAGATAATATTAATGTGCTAAGACCATTTTTGAACCTACCCAAAGAAAAGTTAGTTCATGTAGCAAGGAAGGTGTTCAAGACTTTTGTTAAAGACCCATCCAATGTCAATGACAAGTTTTTACGATCTAGAATTAGAAAATTAAAATCTAGCTTAGCCAAAGAAGGCTTGGATCAGTCTAGAATCTTAAAGACTATTAGCAATTTAAATACAGCAAAAGATGCAATTGATTTTTATGTAAAGCAATCTCAAAAAAAACACATTCATCTTGTAAATAACAATAAAGTGATCATTGATAGAAAATTATTTATGAGCCAACCTATGGAAATTACATACCGAGTTATGGCAGACCTTATTCGAAAAAAATCAAAAAAAGATTATCCACCTAGGGCAAAAGGCTTGGAGCATTTAATTGCCTCCATTAAAAAAAAGAATTTTACAAAAGTTACTTTAGGAGGTTTTGTCTTTAGTTTAGAGAAAAATAAAATTATTATGAGCAAAGAAAACAGAAATGCATAAGAATCTGAACAATTTATTTACTTTTGCTGACATTTTGCTCCTTGTAAGATTAATTTAAATACCTATTTTATACTGTATGAATTTAAAGAATTTAACTATGTGGGGAATTATAGCTCTTTTAGTGTTAGGGCTATTTAATTTATTCCAAAACCCAGCAACAATTTCTGCTTCAAAAGATTTACCATTCTCAACTTTTATCAGTGAGGTCGACAAAGGAAATGTTGTCTCCGTTGATATTAAAGGCAGTAGCCTGGAAGGAAAATTTGCCAATGGTACAAAATTCAGAACCTACTCACCCAATTACCCTAACTTAGTTGAAAAACTTTCTTCTAAAGGAGTTTCTTTTTCAGCAGGACCTATCGAAGATAAAATGCCATCATTTTTTGGCGTACTTCTTTCTTGGTTCCCTATGCTGTTGTTAATTGCTGTTTGGATATTTTTTATGCGCCAGATGCAAGGTGGCAAAGGCGGAGCTATGGGATTTGGAAAATCTAAAGCAAAATTATTAACCGAAGCTCACGGTCGAGTTACTTTTAAAGATGTTGCCGGTGTGGATGAGGCCAAAGAAGAGCTAGTAGAGATTGTAGAATTTTTAAGAGATCCAAGAAAATTTCAAAAACTTGGTGGAAAGATTCCTAAAGGAGCTTTGTTGATTGGACCTCCAGGAACAGGAAAAACATTAATTGCTAGAGCAGTTGCTGGTGAAGCAAATGTTCCATTCTTTACTATTTCAGGATCAGATTTTGTTGAGATGTTTGTCGGTGTTGGTGCTTCACGCGTCAGAGACATGTTCGAACAAGGAAAGAAGAATGCGCCTTGCATTATTTTTATTGACGAGATTGATGCTGTGGGAAGAAGTAGAGGAGCAGGTTTAGGTGGTGGTAATGATGAGCGAGAGCAAACATTAAACCAATTGCTAGTGGAGATGGACGGCTTTGAAACTAATGAAGGTGTTATTTTGATCGCTGCTACTAACAGACCGGATGTATTAGATCCTGCACTATTGAGACCAGGTAGATTCGATAGACAAGTAGTGGTGCCCAATCCAGACATTGTTGGAAGAGAAGCTATTTTAAAAGTTCACTTAAAAAAGATTACTACAGGACCTGATGTAGTGCCTAGAACCATTGCACGAGGAACTCCTGGATTTTCTGGAGCAGACTTGGCAAACATTTGTAATGAAGCTGCATTGTTAGCTGCTAGAAAAAATAAAAGAATTGTAACCATGTCGGACCTAGAAGAAGCCAAAGACAAAGTAATGATGGGTGCGGAACGAAGATCTATGGTGATGTCAGAAGACGAGAAAAAATTAACAGCTTATCATGAAGGTGGACACGCAATTGTTGCCTTATATGAAAAAGCATCAGACCCTATTCACAAAGCAACAATCATTCCAAGAGGCAGAGCATTGGGAATGGTGATGAGATTGCCTGAAAGAGATCAGCTTTCTATGACCAGAGAAAAAATGTACGCAGACATTTCTGTTGCTATGGGCGGAAGAATTGCAGAAGAGCTTATTTTTGGACACGACCAAGTAACCTCAGGTGCATCTTCTGATATTGAAATGGTAACTAAAATGGCAAAAAATATGGTTACGAAATGGGGTATGAGTGAAGTTATGGGTCCTATTTCTTATCAAGAAAATGAAGAAGAGGTATTTTTAGGTCGTTCGGTTGCAAGAACACAAAATGTTTCAGAGGAAACTGCTAAAAAAATCGATGCAGAGGTAAGAAAAATTGTAGATAGCGGTTATAACCGAGCAAGAAAAATCCTTACGGAAAAATTAGACGATCTTCATAAAATTTCAAAAGCTTTATTAGAATACGAAACCATGAATGGAGATGAAATTAGGAACTTAATTTTCAAAAACATTTATCCTAATCGAGGACTTGGAAAAGATGATGAAAGTTCATCTTCTCCTGATAGCGCTCTTGGCTCTATTGGTTTGAAACCAAAATTACAAAGCTAAACTCCCTCTATGCGGTCTGTTTATATTAGGCCACTTCACTTCGTTTATGGAAGTGATGCTAAAGATCAACTTAAAAAAAAGATGGCTTTGCCTATATGTGACAATACTTCCATCGCCTTTGCAGCAATAGAAATTTTTAATAAAAAAACCAATAAAAAACAAACCTTAACCGTTTCTCAAATTTCAAAAATAAAAGGAAAAGACAAAAAGCAAATTATTAACGATTTATCCCAAATTACAAAAAAAAGAGATTCTATTTTAAATTTAAATCTTTCTAAATCCGTTCTCATGGGAGTGCTGAATGTGACTCCGGATAGTTTTTCCGATGGAGGGAAATTTTATAAAACGAAACAAGCAGCACAACATGCAAAAACGATGCTTCAACAGGGAGCCCATATTATTGATGTCGGAGGGGAATCTACTAGACCAGGTGCAAAACTAATTTCAGAAGAAGAAGAATGCAGAAGAGTCATTCAAGTAATTAAAAAAATAAAAAAAATTAGAAACAATATAGTTTCCATAGACACAAGAAAATCACTGGTTATGAAAGCAGCAGTTGTAGCAGGAGCCAAGATTATTAATGATGTATCTGCATTAGATTTTGACCCCAATGCAGAAGAGGTTGTCGCTAAATTAAAAAAACCAGTTATTTTAAATCATTCTCAAGGCACACCGAAAACCATGCAAAAGAATCCTAACTATAAAAATATTTTAATAGAAATTTATGATTACTTTGAAGAAAAAATTAAACAATTAGAACAAAAAGGATTTAGAAGAAAAAATATCATTCTAGATCCAGGTATTGGATTTGGAAAAAATGTTCAGCATAATTTAACTTTAATGAATAAGATTTCTTTTTTTCATTCTTTAGGCTGCCCCTTGATGCTTGGGCCATCTAGGAAAAGTTTTATCGGCAAAATCATGGGGAAAAAAGACAGCATATCAAGACTTGGTGGCACGATATCATCGGTAATAATTGGTGCGAACCAAGGAGTTCAATTTTTTAGGGTGCATGATATAAAAGAAATTAACGAAGCGTTATCAATCAATTCAGCACTATACAGTATCTAATGAAAAAATATTTCGGCACAGACGGAATTAGAGGAGTGGTCAACCAGGGCAGTATAACCGGTGAAAACTTTTATAAATTTGGTTTAGCTGCGGGAATTTTTTTTAAAGTTAAAGATAAAAAAAAACATTTAGCAATTATTGCAAAAGACACAAGAATATCAGGATACATGCTGGAACCAGCTTTAGTCTCAGGACTAACCTCTGCTGGTATGCACGTAATTACTTTTGGTCCCATACCTACTAATGCACTGGCAATGTTAACCAGATCCATGAAAGCGGATATGGGAATTATGATTACCGCATCTCACAACCCTTACACGGATAATGGGCTAAAACTTTTTGGACCTGATGGTTTAAAATTATCAGACAAAGTAGAAAAAAAAATTGAGAAACTAATTGATGAGAAACAATCAAAATTATTAGTTCCGGTGGAAGAATTGGGAAGAGTAAAAAGATTGGAAGACGGAAATGCAAGATATATTGAAATTTTAAAAAGCAATTTTCCTGCAAGCTTTACTTTAAATGGAATGAAAGTAGCTATCGATTGCGCCAATGGCGCTGGTTACAAAGCTGCCCCACAAATATTGCAAGAACTAGGAGCAACCGTTTACCCCATCGGTATTGATCCTGATGGAATGAATATTAATAAACAATGTGGATCTACTCACCCAGAATCTATGCGCCAAGCTGTAAAAAAACACAAAGCGGATCTGGGAATAGCATTGGATGGAGACGCAGATAGATTAATTTTATGCGATGAGCAGGGAACCATTGTGGATGGAGATCAAATCATCGGAATGATAGCAACCAGGTGGCATAACAAAAAAATACTAAAAGGCGGAGTGGTTGGAACGTTAATGAGCAATCTTGGATTAGAACAGCATTTTAAAAAACACAATATTAAATTTGTAAGAGCTGATGTTGGCGATCGTTATGTCAAAGAAACAATGCAACAAATGAATTATAATTTAGGCGGTGAACAATCGGGTCATGTTATTTTGGGAGACTTCACAACTACAGGAGACGGCTTGCTAGTTGCTTTAGAAATTTTATTTTCTATGAGAAAAGGAACTAAAGCTAGTAAATTATTGAGAGTGTTTAAACCAGTTCCGCAAATTTTAGAAAATAAAATTGTTAAAAATAAAAATATTATTAATAGCAAATCTTGCCTTGCAGCTATTAAAAAAGCAGAAAAATTATTAGGAGATAAGGGAAGATTGTTGGTAAGAAAATCTGGAACAGAACCTAAAATAAGAATTATGGGAGAATGCCATGATAAAAAATTATTAGCTAAAGCTATTAGCATCGTATCCAAATCCATTTAGTGAAACCAAGAACTAAAATTTTAATTATTGCAGGATCAGACTCGTCTGGTGGAGCCGGCATTCAAGCAGATATCAAAACAGTAACTGCACTGGGAGGCTATGCCATGACCGCGGTTACAGCTATTACTGCTCAGAACACAACGGGGGTAGCATCTATTGTAGCTATTCCACCTAAAGAAATTGCAAAACAAATACTATTTACCGCAAAAGATATTAAGCCCGATGCGATCAAAATAGGCATGCTTCATTCTAGTGAAGTTATTAAAGAAGTTTTAAGCTCTTTAAAAAAAATAAAAAATAACAGAGTAGTGCTTGATCCGGTTATGGTTGCCAAAGGCGGGGCCAAATTGATTAACGATCAGGCAGTGTATGCTTTACGAGATAAATTAATTAAGGAAGTTTTTTTAATTACTCCCAACATTCCAGAAGCCGAAGTATTGATAGGAAAAAAAATAAGAAACTTGGATGAAATGATTCTTGCCGCGTACACCCTTATTCACTTAGGAGCTAATAACGTTTTATTAAAAGGCGGTCATCTCCAAGGATCCTTGGTTCAAGATATTTTAGTGAATCAAAAAGAATTGCACATATTTAAAAATAAAAAAATCATTACCAAGAATACACACGGCACCGGATGCACATTATCTTCAGCTGTAGCTACCTTTTTAGGCTGTGGAAAACCTTTATATAAAGCGTGTGAACTTGGAATTGATTATGTTAATGACTCCATCAGATCTAATCTCAATTATGGAAAAGGTCATGGACCAGTTAATCACTTAACCTCCATAGAATTAAGCAAGAAATTTAAATAGATGAAAAATATTGTAGTAGTAGGTTCTCAGTGGGGAGACGAGGGTAAAGGAAAAATCGTCGACTGGTTATCTGAGCAAGCAGATGTCGTGGTTAGATTCCAAGGTGGGCATAATGCGGGACACACTCTAGTTATCGACGGCAAGGTATATAAATTAAAATTATTACCATCAGGAATTGTTAGACAAGACAAAATATCTATTATTGGAAATGGAGTAGTCGTGGATCCGTGGGCGTTCCTAGAAGAAATTAAACAAATTCAAAAACAGGGAGTACGAGTAAATGAGAGTAATCTTATTTTAGCTGAAACTGCTAATTTGATTATGCCATTTCATAGAGAGATGGACGAAATTAGAGAAGACTTGGCAGGTAAAGGAAAAATTGGAACCACCCGAAGAGGAATTGGACCCGCTTATGAAGACAAAGTAGGAAGACGTTCGATCCGTGTGATGGATTTAAAATCAGAAACCAATTTATCTAATCGTTTAGAGGTAGTACTTGCTCACCACAATGCGATCAGAAAAGGATTGAAGAAAAAAGAATTTAAAAAAGAAGAATTGATGAAAGATCTTCTCAAGATTGCTCCTGAAGTTTTAAGATTTTCTCAACCGGTATGGAGAAAAATGGATCAATTTAGAACAGAAGGTAAAAAAATATTATTTGAAGGTGCGCAAGGAATTTTACTTGATGTCGATCATGGAACTTATCCTTATGTAACTTCATCGAATACTGTAGCGGGTGCTGCTGCCATCGGTACAGGATGTGGTCCCAATGTAATTGATTATGTGCTTGGAATTACCAAGGCCTACACTACTAGAGTAGGAGAAGGTCCTTTTCCAACTGAATTAAAAGATGAAACAGGTGAATTGTTAGGAAAACGTGGAAATGAATTTGGAACGGTAACGGGAAGAAAAAGACGTTGCGGTTGGTTTGATGCAGTTCTAGTAAGACAAACAGTTAAAATTTCTGGAATCAACGGTATCGCATTAACTAAGTTAGATGTTTTGGACGCTTGCGATGAAATTAAAATGTGTGTCGAGTATGATCTGGATGGAGAAAAACTAGATTACTTACCAGCTGCTGCAGAAGATCAGGCAAGAGTAAAACCAATTTACAGAACATTCAAAGGTTGGATGAAGAGCACTATGGGAGTTAGAAGCTATGAAGAGCTACCCGAAGAAGCAAAAGTGTATTTATGTGAACTGGAAGACTTTATTGGAACTAAAATTTCAAGCATATCCACAAGCCCTGAGCGAGAAGACACAATTCTAGTCGAAAATCCTTATAATCTTTAATTGATAGATAGTTGTTTTGGCTGCTTAATGTTTTCAAGCATAGATTTTTGAACTTTTTCAAAAGCCCGGTTCTCAATTTGACGAATTCGTTCTCTACTGACTTTGTATTTTTGACTCAATTCTTCCAAAGTCTTAGGTTCATCAATGAGTCTGCGGTCATATAGAATTTCTTTTTCTCTTTCATCTAATACATGTAGCGCATTTTTTAATAACTCTTTTCTTTGATCAATTTCTTGTTTTTGTGAGATTTGCAATTCCTGGTCTGCATCTTCATCTACTACCCAGTCCTGCCATTCCGCATCACCCTCTTCATTGCCCACAGGAGCATTCAAAGAATATTCATGACCTGCTAGTCGCTGGTTCATGGAAACTACCTCATCCTCTCTAACATCTAATTGAGTAGCAATTTGAGTTACATGCTCGGGTAACATATCTCCTTGCTCTGCAGCAAAGATTTGGTTTTTGATTTTTCTTAAATTAAAAAACAATTTCTTTTGTGCTGAGGTGGTTCCAATTTTAACCAAACTCCAAGAACGCAATACATATTCTTGAATAGAAGCTTTAATCCACCACATGGCATAAGTGGTAAGTCTAAATCCTTTTTCTGGATCAAATTTTTTAACTGCTTGCATCAGTCCAATGTTTCCCTCTGAAACTAATTCACTGACCGGAAGACCATAACCACGATAACCCATAGCAATTTTTGCAACTAAACGTAAATGGCTAGTTACTAATTTGTGAGCTGCTTCCTTGTCTCCTTTTTCACGCCAATTTTTTGCAAGTACATATTCTTCTGCAGCATCGAGCATAGGAAATTTTCTAATCTTAGCCAAATAGGAAGCAAAACTTCCCTCAGGGGTAAGTACGGGTAGACTAGTTTTGCTCAAGTCTTTGCTCATATCCTTATTATTACGTAATTTTTAAAACTTAAAAATCAAGGGGTTGGTTTCCAAGTTTTTTTAACATTTTCTGTAAGTTTAACAAATCTTTAGGCAATTTTGTGGTGAAAAACAATTCTTCCTCTGTTTTTGGATGAATAAAGCCTAAGGATTGGGCATGAAGTGCTTGAAAATTTATTTCTTCAATTATTTTTTGTAATTCTGGATCAATATCTCGGATCTTTCTCATTTTGCTTCCATACATCTGATCTCCCAAAATAGGATTTTTTTTGTGAGCTAAGTGAACACGGATTTGATGGGTTCGTCCTGTTTCTAATTTGCATTCTACCAAACTAATATCAGGCAGATGCGTTCCTTTATAAATTTCTAAGGTGGTATAATTGGTGATCGCAACTTTACCAGCTCCAACATCAGCACTCATTTTTTGCCTATTGTATCTACTGCGCCCTATGAGAGTTTCAATTCTTCCATGAATAGGTTTCATCATTCCCCAAACAAAAGCCAGATAGGTACGTTGAGTTGTGTGTTCTTCAAATTGTTTCGCAAGTTCATTGTGAGCAATATCATTTTTTGCTACTACTATTAAACCAGAAGTGTCTTTATCAATTCTATGAACAATTCCAGGTCTTAGCTCTCCATTAATTCCAGATAAGTTTCCTTTGCAGTGATGCAAGAGTGCATTGACTAAAGTACCATCAGGGTTACCAGCTCCTGGATGAACCACCATGCCGATGGGTTTATTGACTACTAATAAATCATCATCTTCATAAACAATTTCCAATGGAATATTCTGAGGCTTGATATCTGTGGCAACAGCTTCAGGTACAGAAAGCTCAACCTCATCACCAAAATTTACTTTTTTTGAACTTTCGTCAATAGGATTTCCATTTACCAGCAGAGCCCCTTCTTTAATTAGTTTGTTAATTTTAGTTCTACTAAAAGAGGGTAGCTCTTTCACAATAAAATGGTCCACGCGTTTGGCATTTTGTTCTTCAGAAACTGTAAAGTTGTATTTTTTATTTGGCATTATCTTGTTATACTACCTTTATGGTCTTGTAGTGAAATGGATATCATTCTTGTCTTCGAAACAAGCGTTTTAGGTTCGAATCCTAACAAGACCACCAAAGTTATTCACCCACATTAATTAAACTACCTTTCACCTTAGCGCTTTTAAAAGATTGGTAAAAAGTAAGAAGAGCCACACCAAGGTAAACCACATTCAGCATAAGCGCATAATAAATATTAGAATAGTTGATCGTGTGATTAATTAATATTGATCTTGTTTCTTCAAAAATATGCGCGAGAGGTAATGCCAAAGCAACGGGTTGTAACCAAGTTGGTAAAATTTCAACAGGATAATAAATGCAGCCAATTGGAGCGATAAAAAATAAACTGGCCCAGGCAATATTTTCAAAAGAAGGTCCAAATCTTACGAGACCAGAGGTGACTAATAAGCCCAAAGTAATTCCAAAAATATAAAGACTAAGTAGCAGTAAAATAAGAGGGTAACCAAGTTCAAGTAGTGAGATCCCAAACAAAGGAATAGCAATCAATACTGCAGGCATCAATCCAATTAGTGTTCGCAGTAGTGCAGTGCAGGTTAGGGCAATGACAATCTCACCAACCTTTAAGGGAGAAATAAACAAATTAATTAAATTTCTGCTCCAAATTTCTTCTAAAAATAACATGTTATAACTAATGCTAGATCTGAATAAAAAGTCATAGAGAATTGCAGCGCTCAATATAATTCCCACGGTGTTGTTAAAATAGGTGCTGTGCATAGTAAAAAACTTAGAAATAAATCCCCATAAGATAATTTGAACCGTTGGCCAATAAATTAAATCAATAATTCTTGGCAAAGATGCCTTGATTAAATAAAAATGCCTTAGCATTAAGGATAAAATTCTTTTAATTTTCATGTTGTCTTGCTAGTTTTAGGAACACTTCTTCCAAATCTTGTCTTCCGTGTTTTTTAATTAAATCTGTCGCTGTTCCTTCGTCAATAATAGAGCCTTCTTTCATCATTAAGACGTAATCGCTTAACCTTGTGACCTCATCCATATTGTGAGAGGCAAGTAAAATGGCCATAGAGTTTTTCTTTTTATATGTTTCTAAAAAAGTTCTTATAAAATCACCGGTATCAGGGTCTAAACTAGCAGTAGGCTCATCGAGAAGAAGTATTTCAGGATCATTAATAAGAGCTTTTGCAAGAGACACTCTATTTCTTTGACCTGAGGATAGCTCACCTGTTTTTTTATATAAAATAGGTGCAAGATTTAATTCTGCCACCAACTGTTCTATTTTAGCCTTGGCATTAGCCACCTCGTACATCATGGCATAAACTTTTAAGTTCTCGATTACTTTTAATTTTTTTGGCAATTCCACATAGGGAGATGCAAAATTCATTTTAGATAAATAATGATGATCTTTAGTTAATAGTTGATGGTTAATAGTGATAGATCCTGAAGTTGGAGTAATTAATCCAAGGATCATGGCAATGGTAGTTGTCTTACCGCATCCATTAGGACCTAGTAAGGCAACCGTTTGATTGGCAGCTATAGAAAAAGTAATTTTCTTTACCGCTTCAAAATCGTCAAATTTTTTTTGCAAATTGTTGATCTCTAATTGCCTCATGTAGACGCTCGACGTAACCTGTCATTGATTGCTTTGCCAATACCTATATTGGGAATAGTAGTAATAGATACGCTTCTATACCCTAGTTCTTTTGCTTTGCGGAGAAGAATATAAAGATTGCGCGCCGCTTCTTGCAGGGAGGAACGCTTGCTGAGAAAAAAAATATTATCAGCTATTTTGTGTTTTCCCAACACCAGTAGTGCACCATGTGCTTTTGCTTTAGTTTGATTTAGATACACAGGAATTCCTGGAGAGTAATGTTTTTTAAATTGACCTGGGGCAATCACATCTCCCTTGTGTCTTGTCTCTAACACTTTCTTTTTTAAAACTTTAGCTATCATCTCTTTGGTAATAGTTCCTGGTCGTAATATCGTAATTGGAGATCCCAAAGATACCACCGTTGATTCAAGACCAATAGTGATCTTGTTCGAATCTAATATGCAAGGTAGCTTATTACCAAATTCTTTTTGAACATCGATGGCTGTAGTCGTGCTGACTAAATTACTAAGATTTGCACTGGGTGCAGCAATAGGAACGCCCGATTGTTTTAATACTGCTAAAAATGTTTTGTTATTAGGAATTCTGCATGCAATTTCATTGTTTTTATTTAATACTAATTTGGAAATCTTTGATCCTGGTTTTAAGGAAAGTATATAAGTTAAGGGACCAGGCGAGAATTGTTTAGCCAATCGGATTAACTGATCATTGATTTCCACATCTTTCCCCATGGCAATTAAGCTAGAAAAGTGGACGATCAGAGGATTGTTTTTAGGTCTTTTTTTTAATGAATATATTTTTTTAATGGCATCATTTCGGTAAGCATTTCCAGCAAGTCCATAAACAGTTTCTGTGGGTATCGCTATAACTTTGCCCAATTTTATAAGCTTAGAGGCTTTTGCCAAATTTTTTTTATTCGGTTTGCAAATATTTGAATAGAATTTCATTGTTAAATATTTATTATGCTTTTGATGAAAAAAAACAATATTCCAGCTGATATAGAAAAGCTATCTTTTGAGCAAGCATTAGAGCAATTAGAGCAAATTGTGTCGAAATTAGAAGATGGTAGTGCCCAATTAGAAGAATCTATTGATGAGTATACCAAAGGCATACAATTGAAAAAACACTGCGAAGCTAAATTAAAAGAAGCCACCATGAAAGTGGAGCAGATTTCTATCGATAAAGACGGAACCATTAGTAAAAAAGATTTCGTTAGGGAGTAGTAACCGTGTCTACTTTTGCCACTGATCTCAAATTTATTGCTGATAAAACTGACCAATATCTTCAAAAATATTTTTCCCAACAAAAACAAAGCAATCAATTGTACGAATCAATGGCTTACGGATTATTTTCGGGTGGAAAAAAAATAAGATCTTATGTAACGGTTGCTGCATTTGATCTATTCGATTTAAAAGAAGAAACAGCTATTGCGGTTGCATCGGCAATTGAATGCGTTCACAGTTATTCTTTAATTCATGACGATCTTCCTTCTATGGATAACGATGATTTTAGAAGAGGCAAAGAAAGCACTCATAAAAAATTTGGCGAGTCTACAGCTATCCTTGCTGGAAACTCTCTTCTTACTATTGCATTTGAAATATTAACTAGTGATGAACTTGATTTGGACAAAACTATTAAAAGCGATTTGGTATTTGCGCTTGCATCTTGTTCGGGTCATCTTGGAATAGCAGGAGGTCAATTTTTGGATTTATCTTTTGAAGGAAAAGCTCAAGATCAAAAAACAATTATCGACATGCAAAATAAAAAAACAGGTGAGCTTATGGGGTTATGTATTGAAGCTGCTGCGATCGTTGCAAAAAAAAATGATGCACGAGCTGAGCTAAAAGAGACCGGATTAAATATTGGATTATTATTTCAAATTGCCGATGATTTATTGGATGCATACGGAGACCAAGAAAAATTAGGCAAACCTTCAAAACAAGATAATAAAAAAGGTAAAGCAACTTTATTATCTACTTTAGGATTGGAAAAAACCAATGCTTTAACTAGCGACTTGCTCAACAAAATAAAAAATTCTTTAAAAAAATATGGATCGAAAGCAGATAGGCTGATATCTTCTGCTGAGTTTATATTAAAAAGGGACCATTAATGTCGAATACGCCTTTATTAGATCAGATTAATTATCCATCCGATCTAAAGAAATTAACACAAGAACAATTACCTCAGCTTGCAAAAGAGCTTAGGGAAGAGTTGGTCGATGCAGTATCGGTAACGGGAGGTCATCTGGGAGCTGGACTTGGTGTGGTAGAGCTTACTATTGCTATTCACTATTTATTCGACACACCTAACGACAGACTAATTTGGGATGTTGGACATCAAGCATATCCTCATAAAATTTTAACGGGAAGACGAAATAAAATCAGAACTTTAAGACAAGGTGGTGGTTTATCAGGATTTACTAAGAGAGCGGAGAGTCAGTACGATCCTTTTGGTGCAGCACATAGTTCGACTTCAATTTCCGCAGGATTAGGAATGGCAGTTGCTAGAGATTTAGAAGGAAAAAATAATAGTATTATCAGTGTAATAGGTGACGGCGCTATGAGTGCTGGTATGGCTTATGAATCCATGAACAACGCTGGAGCTATGGATTCAAGATTAATTGTTATTCTAAATGATAATAAAATGTCGATCGCGCCTCCGGTGGGAGCTATGAGCTCTTATCTTGCAAAACTATTATCGGGAAAAAAATATATTGGACTTAGGAATTTGTTTAAAAAATTAATTATGAAATTTCCAAAAAAATTTAAAGATAAAATGAGTCAGACGGAAGAATACTTAAAAGGAATTGCAGTAGGAGGAACTTTATTTGAAGAAATGGGTTTCTTTTACGTAGGATCGGTAGATGGACATAATTTTAAACAATTATTGCCAGTATTAAAAAATGTAAAAGAATCAAAGCACAATGGCCCTTTTTTAATTCATGCCATTACCCAAAAAGGAAAAGGCTATCAGCCCGCAGAAGAATCGAAAGATAAATATCACGGTGTCACTAAATTTAATGTGGTAACAGGAGAGCAATCTAAAAGCACATCCAACAAACCATCTTACACCAATGTCTTTGGTGATACCTTAACTGCACATGCACAGCGCGATAGCAAAATTGTTGCCATCACCGGAGCGATGCCATCAGGAACCGGTATTAATATTTTTCAAAAACAATTTCCTAAAAGAACTTTTGATGTGGGAATTGCAGAGCAACACGCGGTAACCTTTGCTGCAGGGCTAGCAACCGAAGGGTACAAACCTTATGCCGCAATTTATTCTACTTTTTTACAACGTGCTTATGATCAAGTAGTTCACGATGTGGCCATTCAAAAATTACCAGTTCGATTTGCCATTGATAGAGCAGGTCTAGTAGGAGCCGATGGTCCTACCCATGCTGGTTCTTTTGATATTACTTATCTGGCAACGCTTCCCAACTTTGTAGTGATGGCAGCAAGTGATGAGGCAGAATTGGTCCGAATGATTAACACGTCTGTAGATATTAACGACCGACCTTGTGCTTTTAGATATCCAAGAGGAAATGGAACTGGAGTAGAGCTTCCCTCCATAGATGAAAAATTAGAAATTGGAAAAGGCAGAGTGGTCAGAGAAGGAAAACAAGTTTGTATCGTTAGTTTAGGAACAAGATTAGAAGAATGCAAAATTGCAGCCAACAACTTAGAAAGCAAAGGAATTACCACAACCATAGTCGACGCTAGATTTGCAAAACCATTGGATGAAGAGCTAATTCTTCGTTGTGCTAGGCAGCATCAAATGATGATTACCATTGAAGAAGGATCGATTGGTGGATTTGGATCGCATGTGGCACATTTATTAGCCGAAAAAGGAATTTTTGATAAAGGATTAAAGTTTAGATCGTTGATGTTACCAGATATCTTTATCGATCAAGACACTCCTGAAAAAATGTACGATGTGGCAGGCTTAAATGCTAAACAAATCACAGAAAAGATCCTCGATATTTTATTTAGCAAAGAAGGAATCAAGATAATTAAGTAATTATATTTTAATTTTTTTATGATTCCAAAACTGACAAGTAAATTTTTTTTAATCTTATTCTTATTTGCATTTTTTTCTAGCCATTCCAATTCAAGAGAAAACAACGGAACGATTGGTACAGCTGGTTCTTCAGATGGAAATTCATGCCAGACAGTTTGCTTAAATGCTAGCGAAACTTACACTAACAATGGAGTGATTCAAGGATGGCGAGGAATTATTAATTTACGAGGTGATGCAAGTACAATTTTTATAAACAGCGAAGGTGCATCTATTACTTTTACAGGAACAGGAGGATGGATGCCCGGAGGTACTGTTAGTGAAACATCAACCTCAACAATAAATAATAGATTAGAAAATAGCGGAACAATATCAGGACCCAGTAGAGCGGTTCATTCACAAAGTAGCGCAAGTAACACCGTTATAAATTACAGTACAGGAATCATAACAGCTACAGGCGCTGCTGCTTCTGTAAGTTTTATAGGTAATAGAGGAACTTCTGTTTTAGAAAATTCAGGAACTATAACCGGAGGGTCTATAGGATTTGAATCAAATTCAAGAGTTGATAGAGGAGATGGCATAACAACTTTGTCTGTATCCGTGACCAATAATAGCTCTGGAATTATTACAGGAACTAATATTACCGGAGTTGATATGGGCGGAACTACCTCAGCCAATACAAGCACCCTCATCAATGCCGGAACAATTACTGGAGGAACAAATGGAGTTAAGTTTGGTGCTATTGGCACTATTCATAATACTGGTACAATAAATGGAGGCAGCGTTGACATCCTCAACAATTCAGGAGTTATAACAGCTTTAACCAATGATCAAGGAGGCAGTGACGCGCTTACTTTTGATGGAGCTCTGCCAACAACCTATTATGCAAAATTTAATTCGACTACTGATTATGGAAAAATAATTTTTTCTAACAAATCAGGTGCAACGACTTTTTCAGTAGAAAGCAACTCAACTGAACCTATTCAGAAGTGGTTCAGTCTTTGGTTTCCAGTGATTTTGCAAAAACTACTGGTACATTTTCTGCATATAGATGGAATTTAACTGAGAGTTCTTCAGGAGTTTGGGATTTGGTCGTAACCAATTTGAGAACAGGTTACACCTCAAGAGTTAATAATGTAAAAAGCAATAAAATTGCCGAAATTTTAGAAGCGATTAATACAGCAGGTAACAAAAGCTCTGTTACTACTGCTTTGGACGGCTTAAGTGATGCCAATTTAGAGAAGGCTTTAAAAGAAATTCAGGGAAAAAGTTTAGTTACCTCAAAAAGTTTATCTACGAGAAATCAATCTAATTTTAAAAGAGCTGTTTCTTCCGCTACTAATATTTCTGCTTCTCCAACCACACAGCTAACCAAAGGTAATTTCGCTGATTTAAGCCTTAATGACTTGAGTTATCACGGTTTAAATAATGACAAGAGTTTTTCTGGCTATTCAGGATCTAATTTTAGTGATTTTTTAACAAGCAATTTGAATAAAACTTTAACTAGTAGCGGATCAAGCGAAAATTATTTCTTTATTAGAACGTTTGGATCTGTGACAGATTATACAGCAAAAGATACAGATGACACTGGATACCAAGCAACCAACTACGGTATCTTAGCTGGGTCGCAATACAAAATCACAAATGATACTTATCAAGGATGGTCTCTAGGAGGATCTTTGTCCGACTCCAATTACGATAGTAGCGCTGGCGGATCCAAAGCGAAAACAGTGCATGCAAGTATTTTTCAAAAATATGATTATAAGGACCATGGCTTAGATTTTAGTCTAAGCGGATATGTTTCCAACTCAGATACAACAAGAAAAATTACCACAGGAGTTCAGCAAACTTTGCTATCGGATGCTACTGATAAGGGTTTAGATTTTACCGCTGGTTATACTAAAAAATACAAATTAGAAAACAATTGGAATTTTCACCCATCTATTTCACTTGCCACTTCCTACGTGTTCCAGGATGACACTAAGGAAACAGGCGGCACTTTAGCTCTTAATGTACAAAATGATAATTTATTTTCAGTAAAACCTGAAATTGGTTTTTCTTTAGGAAAAGAATTTGAAAATACAGAAGAAGTTACTAAAAATTTTAACATTTCTTTGTTTGCCAGTAGAGAGGAACATTTAGATGGAACTGTTTCTTCAGCAACTTTGAATGGAACCAACACTCCTTACCACATCGAACTACCCAAAATAAGAACTGATTATATCACGGCAGGTGTAGGGTATAATTTTGAAAATAAAAAAGACAACTCCAATGTGAATGTTAATTTATTTCAAACTCAGTCTTCAGATAACGATTTAAATTCTACTCTTTTATCCGTAAGTTATAATAAGACTTTTTAGCTATTTCAGTTATAATCAGCCGCTTAGTCATGGGGCAATCTAAACAATTAAATTTTGATACTATTATTGTAGGGGCTGGTAGCGCTGGTTGTTTGCTTGCAAATAGATTGTCAGCAGATCCCAATCATAAAGTTCTTTTAATAGAAGCGGGCGGTCAAGATGACTGGATTTGGATTAAAATTCCTGTGGGATACTTATTTACTATTAATAATCCTAGAACCGATTGGTGTTTTAAGACTGAGCCTGATCCAGGATTGAATGGAAGATCTATTCACTATGCACGAGGCAAGGTCTTAGGAGGATCCTCATCCATCAACGCCATGATTTATATGCGTGGTCAGGAAAGTGACTACAAACAATGGAGTGATATTACTGGGGATAGCATTTGGAATTGGAATAATTCTTTAGCAACTTATAAATCCATCGAGAACTACTTTGCAGGAGATAATGAATGGCACGGTAGCAAAGGGGAGATGCGAGTAGAAGAGCCAAGAGTGCAGTGGCCTATTTTAGATTCTTGGAGAAAGGCTGCAAGTCAACAAGGCATTCCTAGTATTGAAGAGTTTAATCGGGGTGACAATAATGGTTGTGCTTATTTTCACATGAATCAGAAAAAAGGAATTCGTTGGTCGATGTCAGATGCTTTTTTAAAACCAATTAAGCACAGAAGTAATTTGACGATCATGACTCACACGCAAGTATTAAAGGTATTAACCAAGGACATTACTAGCGAGACACGCAATCAATCCAAAAATACTGAACGAGCTTGGGCTAATTCTAAATTAGAAACCTATGGACTTGAAATTTTACATAAAGGAGAAAAGCAAATCGTTACTGCGAATGATCAGGTTATCTTATCGGCAGGTGCAGTTAGTACGCCTCATTTGCTTCAAGTATCAGGAATAGGCCCTGCTTCTTTGCTAAATAATATTGGAGTTAAAGTGGTGCATGACCTTCCTGGAGTAGGAGAGAATTTGCAAGATCATTTGCAAATTAGAACAGTTTATAAAGTTTTAAACTGCAAAACAGTAAACACTTTATATAAAAATATATTCGCAAGAATGATGATGGTGTTGCAATACATTTTGTTTAGAAAAGGGCCTATGACGATGCCACCTTCGACCTTAGGTGCATTTGCTAAAAGCGATCCCAATCAAATTAGCGCTAATTTAGAATGGCACGTTCAACCGCTGTCTCTGCCAAAATTTGGAGATCCTTTAGATCCATTTAACGCTATCACTCCCAGTGTTACCAATATTAGACCAACTTCTCGAGGTTGGATCAGAGCCATAAGCTCCAACCCTTTGGAGTATCCAAAAATTTTATGTAATTATTTATCTACTAAAGAAGATTTGGATATTGCAGTAGCAGGACTTAAAAAAACTCGTGAGATTATGAAGAGCGAAGCGTTATCTGCATATTCTCCAGAAGAAATGTTGCCAGGAGAAAATATTCAAACCGATCAAGAGTTGCAACATGCCGCCAAAGATTTAGGAACCACTATTTTTCATCCGGTAGGAACTTGTTCTATGGGAAAAGTAGATAATAATGGTAATGCAGAAAATACCATGACCGTTTTAGATTCTGAATGTAGGCTAAGAGGTATTTCCAAGTTACGAGTGATCGATGCCTCTGCTATGCCAAAAGTTACATCGGGAAATACCAATGCGCCAGTAATGTTAATTGCAGAAACGATTGCGAGAAAAATACTAAGATCTAATTAAATTCCAAAAGTAGATTTTATTCCGTTGATAATAAATTGTATAGCTAAGGAAGCCAACACAAGAGCCATTACTCTAGAAAACACATTAAGTAAATTTTTACTTGTATAATTTGCAACTACCGCTGAGAACAGCATATGCAAAAAAGTAACCAGCATGGCAGCTGCTAATGCAGCGTAGACCATGACTAAATTTTCAGCAGAACTGGAATTTGCATTTACCAAAAGAACCACCGAAGTTAATGCGGCAGGTCCAGCGATTAGAGGAATGGAAAGTGGAAATACAACAATATCATCTAAGTTTTTATCGTTCACCGCTAGATTAGCACTTTCTTCTTTTCGCATCCTTCGTTTATCCAGCAACATTTCTATAGCAATAATGAATAAAATAATTCCACCAGCAATTTTTAAAGAATTTAAAGACACGCCAATCCAATTAAAGAAGAATTGTCCTCCGTATGCAAAAATAGATAAAATAACAAAAGCTGTTAATGAAGATTTAGCTGCAATTCTAAATCTTTGCTTTCTCGAAGCTCCATCGGTTAGAATTAAATATAAAGGACCAACGCCAATAGCATCGATGGCCACAAACAAAACCGCAAAAGAGTTAAAAAATACTTCGTACATTCGTCACTACTATAGCAATCATCGCTATTAGTTCATCTAATCTATCCACATGCACTCCCCCAGGTTGTATTTTTGATTCAAAATAGAATCAAAACGGAATCAAAAGGTGAACACCGCTTAATTTATATTAGAATAATGCGGGTAAAATACCCCGTATAAATAAGATATTTCCAAAATCAAACTATTCACATGCTCTAATAGGTTGTATTTTTGATTCAAAATAGAATCAAAAGGGAATCAAAGCAAGAACATCGGGGAATTTATCCTTAAACAATGTGGATAAATGCTCTACATAGATTGAATGGCGCTCACAACCAGTCGGATCGCTGCAAAGATCAAAAAAACATTAAGAACTGTTTTAAAATAGTACTGACCTTTGCTAATTAGAAATTTTTTACCAATAAGGGTTCCGAAAAATCCACTAATAATCATTGCCAACACTAAGGAGGCATAAGATGCAAAAGAAAATCCAAAAATTCCAAAAACAATACACTTGATTAAATGCTGAAAGGTCATCATCGCACTATGAGTGGCCACATGATTAACCGGAGGTAGTTTCATGCTTTTAACTACAGCGACCATAATAAAACCTGAGGCACCAAACAACATAGATATTAAAGAAACTAAAAAACCAATGGGAAATAATAATTTACTTTTAATAGCTGGTACAGTTCCAAACACAGACCACAAAATAAAAAAAGCAATTCCGAATTTTAAATAATTGGTAGGAAGATTGGTAAATATAAATCCTCCTGTGGTGGATCCAATTAAGCAGCCCAACGCAAAAGGAATGACGGCTTGTTTGCTAATTTGTTTAAAAGAAAGAGTAGCCCTAAAAAAATTTGATCCAAATTGAATAATTCCATGAATAGGAATTAAATACATAGGAGGAAGTAAGGCTGATAAAAAAGCAAGCATCATTAAGCCACCACCAATTCCAGCCGCTGCAGAAATAAAAGAGCATAACAAACTAACTGTAATCATTAAGATGGCAGTTAGGTTGCTAATTTCTGCTGGAAGATAAAATAAATCTATCATGAATCCCAAGGGTTTCTAATATTGGTTTGTTTTGGTTTAGTTTTTAGTGAAAACTTATTAAAAAACAAAATAGCCACCACTCCAAAAACAAATCCCCCAATATGAGCTCCGTAAGCAACACCGCCACCCGTAGAAGAAGAAAGAGAGGAGCTAATAAATTGTAACACAAACCAAAATCCCAACACAAATAATGCCGGTACTCTTATGATTTGTGAGAAAAAACCAAGAGGAATTAATACAAGCACTTTAGCTTTGGGATGATTGACAATGTAAGCGCCGAGTACACCACCAATAGCACCACTTGCACCAATCATAGGAATAGTTGAGTTGGTATTCATAAATACTTGAGTTAGTGCCGCAGCAATTCCAGCTAAGATATAAAAAATAAAAAACTTAACAGGTCCTATTTCGTCTTCAATATTATCTGCAAAAATCCACATATACAGCATATTACCAATTAGATGCATAAATCCACCGTGCATAAACATAGAGGTGAGAAGAGTTAATTCTGCGGGAAGTGTCGCAAGATGAGAGGGCAATTCTGCTTTGCCAGTTAATACCGCAGGAACCAGACCGTAAGAATAAAAAAGCTTACCGCTATTGTAAGAATTGGATCCTATTTCTAAAATGAATACAAAAACACAAACTGCAATAATCGCATAAGTAACAAATGGTGTTCTAGTAGTTGGATTATCGTCTTTTAAAGGTATCAAGGCCTAGCCACATTGAGCGCGGTTGAGCAAGTAATGGTCCAGCAACACACACGCAAGCATAGCTTCGCCAATAGGAACTGCACGAATTCCTACACATGGATCATGTCTTCCATGAACAGAAATATTTGTGTTCTTGCCAGACTTATCAATAGTTTCTCTAGAATTCAAAATAGAAGAAGTTGGTTTAACTGCAAAGGAACAAACAATATCTTGTCCAGAAGAAATCCCACCTAGAATTCCTCCAGCATTATTGGTTTTGAAATTTACTTTTCCATTCTTACTTCTAATTTCATCAGAATTAGTTTCACCAGTTAAACTTGCAGCATCCATACCCGCACCAATGTTTACGGCTTTCACTGCATTGATACTCATCAGAGCAGAAGCGATATCCGCATCTAGTTTGGAATAAATAGGAGCGCCTAAGCCAACAGGAATTCCTCGTGCACGAAGTTCAATTAATGCACCACAAGAGCTTCCTTGTTTTCTAATACTTAATAAATAATCCTCATACACTTCGACAATATCTTTATCTGCTGAAAAGAATGGATTTTTTCTAATTTGTTTCTCATCCCAATTTTTTGGATCGCTCATAATCGGACCAATTTGGGTAACCGCTCCAACGATAGCAAATTTTTTGCCCAATACTTGGCTTAATACTTTTTTAGCAATAGCTCCGGCTGCAACACGCGAAGCAGTTTCTCTAGCAGAAGATCTGCCACCACCTCGGTAGTCACGAATGCCGTATTTTTTAAAGTATGTGTAGTCCGCATGACCTGGACGAAATTTATTTTTAATATTTCCGTAGTCTTTCGACTTCATGTCTTCATTGTAAATAATCAGAGAAATGGGAGTTCCGGTAGTTTTGCCCTCAAACACACCCGATAAAATTTGAACCAAATCTCGCTCTTTTCTTTGAGTGGTAAATTTCGATTGGCCTGGCTTTCTTAAATTTAAATCTCCTTGAATATCTTTTTCTGACAGAGCAATGTTAGGAGGACAGCCATCTACAACGCAACCGATGGCAGGACCATGAGATTCACCCCATGTAGTAAATCTAAAAACTTTTCCAAATGTATTAAATGACATATAGGTATTATATAAGTTAATTTGACTGAATTATGAACGAAAAATTAGGATTAGACCCAGCTTTTTTAAATGAAGAGAATCCATACAATCTCTTCAAGGTTTGGATGAAAGACGCAGAAAAGTCTGAAATTAATGACCCCAACGCATTGTCTGTTGCAACGGTTGACAGTGCTGGCCAGCCAGACAATAGAATGGTTTTGCTTAAAGGTTTAACCGAAGAAGGTTTTATCTTTTACACTAACTTAGAGAGCAAAAAAGGTAAGGATTTAAAAGCAAATCCCAAAGCTTCCATGTGTTTTCATTGGAAGTCACTTCAAAGACAAGTGAGAATTCAAGGTTCCGTTACTTTAGTGGATAATAAAACAGCAGATGAATATTACGCTTCTAGAGCATATGAAAGCAGAATAGGAGCGTGGGCTTCTACACAATCAGAAGTCATGCAAACTACTAGAGATGAGTTTGAAAAAAAAGTGGAAGAATTTAAGAAAAAATATCCAGATTCAAATAACGTACCAAGACCATCGCACTGGTCCGGCTGGTTGCTTAATCCTTATAAAATAGAATTTTGGATGGATGTGAAAAACCGTCTGCACCAAAGATTATGTTACTCTAAAATTGGAAAAGCTTGGCACCAAGAAATTTTATACCCTTAAAAATTTATTATTTTGTTTTAGGACAGCCGGTTGGATACGCCATTTCTTCAGGTCCATAGGTTTTGCTAGGATCAAAGCACCCAACAAAAAAAGGCTCCGCATCTATATTGGATCCATTTTTGTGAACTTCAAAATGTAAGCGGGGATATTTTGGCGGTCTTTTGTTTTGCATGTTTCTGTAACCGGCATTTCCTACAGTGTCAATAATGGTAACACCTCGTATTACTTTGTCTCCAGTTTTTACCAAAACAGCATCCAAATGCTGATAATCAGTTTAAACCATTTGCATGCTGAATAAGTGCGCGCCAAAAGAGCTACAATCGGTTGTCCGGTGTACCCAGAAAAATCAGTTCCAGTATGAATGAAAGTTTCCCCCGTTCCTGCTTGGTAAGTTTGATGGTAACACTGTACAATATTTGGACCAGTGGTCGCGCAGTTTTGTAATAATAATAAAGAGATAACCAAAAGCGGAGCTATAAAAATTTCTTCATAGACTTATAAGGCTTTTGGTAAAATTCTAATAAGGATAGATTGGCGCTTGTCTAAAAAAGCACAACTATAATTTAATAGACTGGTACAGTTTATGAACCGGATGTGTAATTCCCTGTGTATTTGTACTTTTCATAGATATCCAAGGACTGCGACAACCCCATTTTTGCAAAGTTGGTATTAAGCCATGCTCCCAGTTTAAATATCCTTTCGCATCTGACTTTTTTCCCAAATGCCGTTTAGGAAAAAAATAAGTTTGATCAGTAAATTCTTTTTTGCAAAATAATTTTTTTAATTTTAGATGGGGTCGATCGGTATGCCAAACCGCTTGATAGCCCATTCTCCTAAGCCAAAGGACAGCAAACACAGCCGAGGTAGGGATTTCTGAATAAATATAAATTTTAGTAGATGTTGATGCGATGAACTTGTCTGTATTTTGTATTAAAGTAGTAGCATTAACGTTTTTCCAAAGTTTCATTGGCTTGTTTTGTATTATTTCTGATTTTATAGAAAAAGCATGAACGCCAACAACACTAGACAGTTGTTTGATGTAAGGAAGTTTGAATTTGGTTATTATTTTTTTTGCTAATTTCATATCCTGAGTAAAATTAATTTTATGTTGTGCAAGATCTGATTTGCATTGATAAGCACGATCCAGTCCATTCAAGACCCAATTTTGGGTCCCACCATTTAATACAAATTTTTTATTTTTAATATTGAAGTCTAGCAAGGTCTGGTAAGCAACGATGCTTCGAGTTCTGCCAGCGCAATGAACAATAAGGTCTTTATTGGTATTTTTGCTCTTCAAATAGGCAGGCAACTCACCACCAGAACATTGCTTCGAGAAAGGTAGTGTAAATTTTTCATATTCTTGTTTGGGTCTGGCATCAATCTGGAGAAAAGTGTTTGGTTTTTTTTCATGAAGTCGATGCAATTCTTTGGGGTAGATATTGCGAATACTTCCAGTTTTTTCAATCCATTCACCAAAAGCTTTAGATAAAGTAAATTCACCAGCCCACATGGGTAACTTTGCTTTCGTCCAAGCTCGGTAGTTATTCTTTATAAAATAGTAATTGCTAAATTTTTTTTTATTTAAAATAGAAATGACTTTAGGAACAACGGAATGAGCAGCCCCTATAATAATGAGAGAGGTTTTTTTGTTAGGAACTAAATCTGCAACAACAAATTTAAGTCGGTCTAAGGAACAATGAACTGCGCCAAAAGCAAACTGCTGCACGTATGTTTTTCGATTTCGAACGTCAATAAAAGCAACATCTTTTTTTGTATTTTGTAAAATTCCAACTGCTTGAACACAGTCGATAAAAGGTAATTTAGACAATCTCAATCCAGTACCCATCAGGATCTTTAATGAAAGCAATGCTCTTCATAGTTCCGTCACTTGGTTTTTTTTGAAAGGTAACTCCTAGTTTTTCAAATCGTTCGCATGCTTTGTGGACATCTGGAACTTTAAAAGCAATATGACCAAAGCCACATGGCTCTTTATTTCCATCATGATAAGCAAAATTAGCATCGTTCTCCGTTCCCCAATTATGAGTTAATTCTAAAATAGATTTTTGATTGAGAACCCAGCCCCTTCGGTCGTCATTATCTTTAGGAAGATCTTTTGCTTCCTCTTCATTAAAAGTTCCTAAGAAATAGAGAGAAAATTTTGCATTGGGAAAATTATTTTTTCTAACCAGTTTCATTCCCATAATTCTTGTGTAGAAATCAATAGATGCTTTGGGATCTTTCACCCTGATCATAGTGTGATTAAAAGTAAAATCTTTAGTGTCTGAATTGGTATCCGTGTAATTTCCTGGAACGTCTTGTAAATCAGTCATTGGCTTTTGTGATGCGTTCTAAAATTTTAGACAAACCTTTGTTAGTATGGCTGAACACCCCAGCTTTCTTTAGGCCGTTCAATAACTCTTCGTTAATTCCTTTTTTAGTTTGATATTCTTTAACTAAATCTTTAGTTTTTGTTTTAGACATTAGCATGGTGTGTGAAAGTCCAAACAGAAGACTAGCAACCATGATTCTGGCTTTATCAGCCTTTACTTTTCTGCTGACTAGCCAAGTTTCTAGTGTATTGCAAAATTCAAAGTAGGTCGCCATAGAAGATGCGATCGTCCACAAATGATTATTTTCTTTTTCATTACTAGCAACCACAGCTCTACCTAAATGATTAAAAAAGCTGGTTACTTTTTTATTATTTGGAAACAAAACAATAGGTCCAAGCTTATGTTCGATGGTCGGTAAAGGCGCTGCTTTAATAATAGTAGTTGCAGGATGCAATGTCTTTTTTAAATAAGCCATGTTTGCCGTAGAGACAAAGCTAATGACCGTTTGATTTTTTTTAAACTTTAGATCTTTTAGTATTAATTTTGCAACTTTAGGAACTACGGCAATAAAAATCCATGAAGATTGATCAATAATTTCTTGATTATTCCTTACAACCCTAACCTTCTTAAATTCCTTCGATAGGGCAGAGGAGTTTTTTTTGCTACGTTCTGAAATTAGAATTTGCTTAACTTTAATCTTTGATCTAAATAAACCTTGAATAACCGAAGTAGTGATTGTGCCTGTACCTATAAATCCTATGTTCATTATTGTAATTTTTAACGAAAAACAAAAAAATGTCTATTTATAAAATTTCAGGTCCCTTGCTGGTTGCTATGGGAGGGTTATTTTTAAGTTCAGGTGGAACGATATTTAGATCCTTTGAGATGGCTGATCCTTGGGCTATTTATTTCTGGAGGTCAGTTTTTTTTACTCCTGCGGTATTGCTGTTTGTTTATCTAACTAACCAATCTCAATTTACTCAAAAATTTAAAAGCCTGGGCTGGATAGGAATAGTATGCGCCGCTTTATACGCTACGGGCAGTGGCGCTTATATGTTTGCCTTAAAATACACCACGGTTGCAAACGTTGTCTTTATTATCAGTATTCAAACCTTCTTCTTAGCAGTGATGGGTTACTTCTTTTTAAAAGAAAAAATTAATTTCAGCACTATGATTGCAATTATTTTAGCAGCCACTGGTCTTTATGTGATGATCGGTACAAAAATTTCAGGTGGCTCTGCTTTAGGTAATGCCTTTGCTTTTGTCATCCCCGTTGCATTTACCCTAGTAGTTATCATCATTAGAAAATTTCATCATATTGATATGGTGCCTGCAGTTGCGGTATCGGGAATATTTGCATTAGTTGTAGGATTTATATTTAGCGGAAGTATTGCAATCACAGTTCACGATTTGATTTTAGTATTTTTCTTTGGAGCTCTTCAGTACGCACCTGGTTTTATTTGTCTAACCCTTGGTTCTAGAAAAACTCCAGCAGCTAAAATTGGTATTTTTACTTTTACGGAAGCATTAGCAGGTCCTATCTGGGCATGGATGTTTATTAATGAAGTTCCACCTCCAGGAGTGTTGATTGGTGGAGGTATTATCTTTTTAGCAATCTTACTTAAAAGCTTTAAGTCTTAAAAGTTAAATAAAATATTTCTTATGCGAGTTATTTTGATAAAAGTTAATCAATGAATAATAAGTTTGATTATATTGTCATTGGCGCAGGTTCAGCAGGAGTAAGGTTTGCTAGACTGATGTCTTCCAAGGGAAATAAAGTTTGCATCATCGAAAAAAGCAGAGTGGGTGGAACTTGTGTGATTAGAGGCTGTGTTCCCAAAAAACTTTATGTCTATGCTTCTAACTTTACCGATCACATGGAAGATGCGGTTAGCTTTGGCTGGAAGATTCCAGCTCAACCAACTCACAATTGGGGAAAATTAGTTTCAAGCAAAAATAAAGAAATCAGTAGATTAAATGAAATTTATATTCGCAATTTAAGCAAAGTAGGTGTTACTATTATTGAAGATGAGGCATCGTTCCAATCATCTAATTCTATTGTTTTAAAAAAATCAGGAACAATTCTTAGAGCTAAAAAAATTATTATTACCACTGGCTCGACCCCATCCATGCCAAATATCCCTGGTAAAGAGCTAGCTGTTTCCTCAGATCAATTTTTTGAAATGAAAAAAATACCAAAAAAAATTAGCATTGTAGGAAGCGGATATATAGCTCTTGAGTTTGCTTTTTTACTAGCGAATTTAAACTACCAAGTCAGCTTACTGATAAGAAAAAAAACTATCCTCAATGAATTTGATGCAGATATTGGAAAACGAATACTAGAATCTGCAATAAGAAAAAAAATTAAGATTTATGACAACTGCACTGTTAGTGCCTTATCTAAAAAAAATAAATCTATCTGCATTCACACTAATAAAGGAGTTGTTTCTTCAGAACTGGTTATTTTTGCAACAGGCAGAACGCCTTGCGTTCAAGGATTAGATTTAGATAAAGCAGGAGTAAAATTAACCGAGCATCATTCTATTAAGATTAATTCCTTGTCGCAAACATCTAATAAACATATCTTTGCTTTAGGTGATGTTACTAATAGAAAAAATCTTACCCCAGTTGCTATTAGAGAGGCTGTATATTTGGTTCAATACTTAACTACTGGCAAAAAACAAACTTTAAATTACGACAAAATTGCTTCAGCTATTTTTACCCAACCAGAAGTAGGGCACATTGGCTTGGGAGAAAACGATCTTCAGAAAAGAAAGATTAAATACAAAGTATTGCAAACCGAATTTAGGCCTATGAAGTATT